>Ga0315913_1004750_pt1 | contig 16455 bp, 5 predicted proteins | sample MpolsnodulesMG_FD_207736 | JGI IMG/M metagenome (GOLD analysis project Ga0315913, IMG submission 207736) | Medicago polymorpha root nodule microbial communities from Los Angeles, California, United States - small nodules | ecosystem: Host-associated > Plants > Roots > Nodule | place: USA... | reverse complement strand
TTAATAACGTAATTGACGTCTTGAGATTAAAACCAGTCCTTGGGAACGATATTTTTACTACTTCGATAGTATTTAGTACACTTGCTAAAAGTCTATCAAGGATGAAGGGTCCAAAGGAAAAGAGGGATTTCTTTCCACCTCAAAGCTGAATTGCGGGGGTCTTTCTAACTTTTCAAGTTCAAGGGGATCCAAGCTTCAGGTATATCAAAGAAGAATTCAAGGTGAAGGAATTCCAAGGATTGCATGGGAGCTTGAGTGTCAAAAATTTAAAGAATCTCCGATTTCAAGGGTAACTTGAAGATTGTTGGTGTTGTGGTTGTTTAGGGTTGAAGATTAGGGTTATCGATGGAATTCTTTGCAATCATAAAAATTTATAAACAATTTTCAACAATAGTGAAAGTCCTTGATAAAGACGTTTTCTATCAAGAAGAGTAGACGTACCCCGAATTGAGGACGAAAGGGGAAACTACTATAAAATTTGGTGTTCTTCTCTTCCCTATACTTTTAGATTTTTGCATTACTATTTGTATATAAATTTTGTGTTTCAAACCATTTGATTTGATTGTGATTAATGTTTACACTTAACATAATCTTGATTCATTGAATTAAGATTCTTTTCAAATATATTTTTATCACAATTAAGTGATAGATATTTACCAAGTGTACTAAAACTATCGAAGTAATAAAAATAAGTTTGTTTCCACAAGGACTTGGTTAATCTCAATTTAACAATAACGTTAATATCTAGGATGTGTAAATTATTTTAGTGCCCGAGGCAGTAGATTTGTGTGCATTAAAAGTAAATAAACGGAATATAAAGATTGTTAGAAAAATATATAGAGAGATGAGACTAGGTCATTCGAATCCTCTGATTTATTCTGTTTGGTATACTACACCTATTTCCTATGAATATTTCTCTAGTTTCACGATGGTTAACTAAAATAGCCCTAATCAATCCCTTGACTTAAGACCATCTTCTCAGATTCCAGTCCCTAATTTCTTAGTTGATCTAATATTCTTTTAAGGTTTTAAGAATGTTAACCTAATATCACAAATAAACGATTATCCATTCCTAGGCTAACGTTGTTTATTTGAACAATTCAATTAGGTCTAAGTTGTAAGCTATGGTCAGTAGTCATTCAATCTTACCGATTCAGATTATATGGTGTCAATATATAAAAAGCATTAAGAACAACTGAATTGAACAAAACTAGATTGATATGCACATGAAATAGAGTTTCACAGCAACATGTCTCAAACAGAGTTACATCAGATTCATGTCAGACCTAATCTCTAAGAGATTTAGCTACTCATAATCGAAATAATAAATAACATAATGAATGGAAGAATTAAAACATACATAAATTGACTATGAGTTAGTTAGACAGCCTCCTCTTCAGTCCTTTGCTCTAAAAATTGCACTTTAGGTCTCCAAAATTCCAAACCATTGTTTCTGAAACCAAATATGCTTAAATAGGCAACTTCTACGATCAGAATCATGACATGACCCTTAGTAATCATGTTACGATTGGCCTTGATTTCACCAAATAATAAAATTTCATATCTTCTTAATTGTGTCACGATTTGGCCATCGTGACACGATTTCTTGGCAGAAACATCACCCAAATTTGGTATTCCAATCGTGTAACAATTTTCAGTAATCGTGACACGATTTCACCTTCTTTCTTTTCTTCAGTTTTTCTTGTTTATCATGTTTTCTAAGCTTGCTGTGAACTCAAAAATCTCATGTAATTACATTAAAAATTACGTAATGACAAGGTGTCATCACAACCCCAAACTTGAACCATTCTTTATCCTTAAGGAATTTTCTTGTAACATTGACAATTGACACTAAAATAATAATTAAATAATCAAGAGATAGTACCCAAAAGTTCATCTCCCTACAAAACATATGATGAGCTAGCTGACTTGATTGCATCCACCATTCACAACTCCATGCAACAATTTGATAAGGGTTTCACACAGTCGACGTGCAAGTGTTACCATATACTTGAAAGTTTTCTAAACGTCAATCAAAGTCCATGTCACCACACACTGTAAAGGTCTTTTAGGGTTATAACGGGGATTAGGTAAAGGTGGGATAATATTTTGATAACTAGGCTACACAAAATCTGAGTTAGACACTCCTACAGATTTATGAAACACATATTCACCTTTGAAACAACAATTGTAAAGGTACTAGAGAACTCCTGTACTATTGGTACAATTGAGCTTTTTAACTCAGATTTTTCTTATTGTTTGTCCCTTTACTTTACTTTTTTTTTAATACACCTATTTGTGCGCATTTTTCATGATTTTAACCATATATAAAGTTCTCTAGTACCCCGACCCCAAACTTAGTTGGTTGCAAATTCCAATAGCAACCCCAAACTTATTGCTTAGCGACATCCTACACAGCCTAACTCAATTCAAAATTTTGGGTCAATTCGCTTAAGGTCTCTAGGCTTGTAATGTAGTTTGTCACCAAATAAAAAGATCTAAACCTAACGGCTCAAATTGGTTTTCAAAATGGATAAAATTCAATAAATTCAGGGTAGGCTTCAAAGGCTCACAGGACCAAGCACTTTGCCTTAGTGTGTAAATGACAATGACTAATCAACAGAAAAGAAAAATTGCAAGTTCTAGAAATGTAGTTGCACGGAACACTCTAAAGAAGTAAATTGAAAATAAAAATTTGGCTATGTCCTTACATTTATGATATCCTGGAGTTGTGACTACCTATCACACTTGTCGTACACTTCACCTTTCAGATTCAAGTCACTACCACCATATGAACTTTTGGAATACCACTTGACTACAAAATTCTTACTAAACTCGAAAAAGTAAATAAAACAAGCAAATTCGTCAATTATAAACAAGTGAAAGTCAATTACATAACAGTGGGTACAACTGAATTAACAAATTAAAAACAAAACTTAAATAAATTGTTCAACTGACACAACAAAATGACTCAAAAAGGCTGAAATAAATAAAACAAGAAATAAAAGTTGAACCATCAGTAGTTCAACTCAATCCAGCTGTGACTGATCCAACCAGGTGTTCGGGTTCTCAGTATCCATGTTCTGAGTGGTCAAAGTGTTAATTTCCTCCATGAAATCTGCCCTGGCCTTGGCGTCTCTTGCATCAAAATCATTAGTGATCTCCTGCTCCGTAGTGACAGCCCTAACTTTGGAGACCTCAAAGTAGCGGGTCATCTCATCCCGCATCCCATGGAACCTATCATAAGACCCCTCCATCGGCATTCGGTGCAACTGGGCTGCTGCAGTAAACTCTTGTCCAAATCTAAGACGATTCCAGTACTCTTGGTCTGAGACTTCATTCATCTAGTTTGCATGCACAAACATGTAGTCTAGCATCATCGGATGAATCGAGGTATAAGGGCCCTGCTGGCTTCCCTCTCCCTGGAACATATGGGAGTGTGTTGGCAGCTGTTGCGGATGTGGTTGTGGCTTCTCATACTCCCCTTGCTCTTCTCTCTGCACCTTGTCCTTCATGAACTCCTCAAACTCTTTCACAAAGGCACCCATCACCTTGTCGGTGATTGACTTCATTGTTGGAGCATCTAAATCAACCTTGTATTCTTCCACCTGCGCCTCTTCACACAACCATCAAATAACACTATTGTGGCCCGCTGATTTGAAATTCTTTGTGGCAATCTCAAAAATGTTGTTCGCAATCAACTGCCCAACATTAATAGGTACCCGAGCCAGGATAACAGCAATGGTGCTCACTCGCTTCAACGATATCTCAAAAGAACATGAAGTGATCTCTAGAGTTTTTATAACAAAAGATGCCCATGCCAGCAATCGGTTGATAGCCTTAGGGCTATAATCAATGACTTTCCCCCTCACAATCGACTGATACTTCACAGACGAAACCCTAGCGTTCAAATAGAACTCCATAGTCATCGTATTGTTGGTCTTGTCATGCACCATACTATTCAGAAGTTCCCACCCTCTAGCTCCGATCATGCCCTCAAACTCAAGATTTCCCCTCAACTTTACCAAATCAAAAACCCTTTCTTGTATCACTTTGTAAGATTTTATCTCTTGAAACCGGATCCTTGCATCATCATTTTCTAGGCAGTTAGTGCACACATTGTGGACTTAATTTTTTTTTCCTGCCTCAATCTTTTTTAGCTAATTTTTCTTTAATATTGAAAGGCAGTAAAATAAAAACAATACCTGAAAATAAATATGGTGGGTTGCCTCCCACCCAACGCTTCTTTATTGCCCCTAGCTTGCCTTCCAAGGACCCTTAAAGGTTCGTCAACAAAAGTCCTACCCTCTCTTTTGGTAGTTGGCCACCCAAATATGGCTTAACTCTCTAACCATTGACTTTGAAAACCCTGTCACCCTCAGGCGTCATCAACTCAACCGCTCCATGAGGTGACACACTTTAAATATGGTCTAGACCAATTTGACTTCAGCTTTCCAGGAAACAACTTTAACCTGGAATTATATAACAAGACTGGTTGCACAACGTAAAACTCCCTAGATATTAAGTTCTTGTTGTGGTACCCCTTTGTTCTTTCCTTATAAATGAGCGTATTTTCATACGCTCTCAGCCTCATTTCCTCAAGCTCATTCAATTTCAATCGTTTGGTATACTTGATAGGTGCTCAAAAGTAACATATTTTATGTGTTAATCTAGGCATTTTAGTGACTTGTTCTGCAAGTTATCTAAGGAAAAGCTACCATTTGAGTGTATTTATACCATTTATGCTTAAATGCCTGATTATACCCAATTTATGCAGGAAATGACAAACAAGGACCAAGAAAGAAGCTCTTGAACCAAGGTGTGTTCGCTTAAGCGTGCAGATGGTCGCTTAAGCGTGCAAACACCAGTGAGCAACCAACCAATTCGCTTTCAAGGACGCTTTCAGGACGCTCATGGGAAGCCAGCTGTTCGCTTAAGCATGCAAATGGTCGCTTAAGCGTACAAAATGTCGAGAGCAAAGGAAAGTTCGCTCACAAGCACGCTTTATGGTACGCTTAAGCGAAGTTCATCATCTTCAGAGGATAAGGTCCCACGTGGCAGCTTCTCATTGGCAAGTGGAAGATTTTCTAGTTGTTCGCTTAAGCGTGCATATGGTCGCTTAAGCGAACGAGCACGAATTTGGCCCATATAAATAACTCTCTCTTCTCTTTCCAAAGGATAATTACATAGTTTTGATATTTTTCTAGTTTTAGAGAGAGATTAGAGTGATTTCTTGAGAGAGAAACACAAAGCAAGGTAGTTAGGAGTAGATTCAACCCAAGATTTGTTGAGACATCATGGACCTAGGCATTGAATCTTCATCTTTTCTTCATCCTTTGCAAAGCTATCATAGACATATGTAGCTACATCTATCCTTGTGGGTTTTGAGGTATTCAAACAAGCTATTATGTAATCTTTTGATCGTTTAATATATGGTTCTAGCTATTTATTCAATATTGTTGTTATTCTTGCTTTTACTGTTTTATTGAGGTTCGAAATGATATGGACACATAATTTTGAATCTAGAAATAGAATAACAATCTATCTTAAGTTATCACTCTAGACATGGATGGTAATATTTGATAATCACTTTTAATCTAGAACTGAATGCTTTTGGGTAATTTAATCGGTTGGGAAATCGTTGATTAAACTATCCAATCGACTTTGTGATGGTTTAAATGTTTGGGAAATCGATGTTTAAACGATCCCTTAGAAATAACGATGTCATTTGGACACGAATGATATTGTTGAGTGATTGTGATAATATCGTTTAATAAGCTAGAATCTGTTATTTGATCGAGAGATTGCACCTATTACGCTTGGTTGATGTCTCTGACCCCAAGCGGAATAGCCTTATCTCTTCTCGTTTTACTTTTATGTCGAATAGAACAATAGTTTTACACAAACAAACAATTTATACCCAAACACTTAACGTGATGAATATTTTGAAAATACTTATGAAATACGCAACTCCCTGCGGACACGATCCTATTATACTTACGTGTAAATAGTTTATGACATGTAAAAATCTTACATCAATACTACACTTATTTCCTATGAATATTTCTTTAGTTTCACGATGGTTAACTAAAATAGCCCTAATCAATCCCTTGACTTTGGACCCTCTTCTCAGATTACAGTCCCTTATTCCTTAGGTTATTTAATATTTTTGGAAGGTTTTAAGAACGTTAACCTAATATCACAAATAAAAGATTATCCATTCTTAGACTAACCCTGTTTATTTGAATAATTCAATTAGGTCTAAGTTGTAAGTTATGGTTAGTAGTCATTCAATCTTACCGGTTTAAATTATATAGTGTCAATATATAAAAAACATTAATAACAATTGAATTGAATAAAACTAGTTGATATTCACATGAAATAGAGTTTCACAGGAACATGTCTCAAACAGAGTTACGTCAGATTCATCTTTGACCTAATCTCTAAGAGATTTAGCTACTCATAATCGAAATCATAAATAACATAATCAATGGAAGAATTAAAACATACATAAATTGAGTATGAGTTGGTTAGACAGCCTCATCTTCAGTCTTTTGCTCTCAAAATTGCACTTTAGGTCTCCAAAATTTCAAACCCTTGTTTTTCAAACCAAATCTGCTTAAATAGGCCACTTCTGCGATTAGAATCGTGACATGATCCTTAGTAATTGTGTTACGATTGGCCTTGATTTCACCAAATAATAAAAGTTCATACCTTCTCAATCGTGTCACGATTTGGCCATCGTGACACGATTTCTTGGTAGAAACATCACCCAAATTTGGTATTTCAATTGTGTAACGATTTTCAGTAACCGTGACATGATTTCACCTTCTTTCTTTTCTTCAGTTTTTCTTGTTTATCATTCTGTCTAAGCTTGTTGTGAACTTAAAAATATCATGGAATTACATTAAAAAGTACGTAATTACAAGGTGTACTCATCATTAAGTTTCAAAGCATTAATTCATATACCTTGTGTTCCATAATGTTAGTGTCGTTTATTGCAATTAGGTTTGGTTTGAGTTTGTCTAGTTTTGAAATTTATATGATTGACTATTGATAATTAATGTGCTTAATAACATTCAATATTTGAACCTCTCAACTCTACTTCCAATCTTAATTAGTGATCATTGTCTTAGAATCGTTATTGTTGTTGTGCACAAATCCAATAAGTCATACTTTTTCAATTCAAGTTTTCGCAAACACTTCTCCAAATAGAAAAACGCTATTCACCCCTCTAGAGCACCTTCTTGTTTGCCATATAGACCAACAGTTTACTCTAAATTTTATTTCAAGTAACTATACAAAAACCAGAATACATAATAAATTGGGGAATGCTAATGAGTGTCCTTGGGGCATTGGTTAAAGTGTTAAAATTAGTAAGTTACCATTAAAAAGTGGTGTAATTTTTTATAAGACAAAACTAAAAACTTATATTTTTAAGACAAAATTTCTATTAAATGATTCCTTAACCACTGCCCATAGAACACTGGTTAGCAGACCCATAAATAATTATGTTTACCATCATAAAGAGCTATATATGGAGCTATAAACAGTATAAACAATGAATTTTTCCCTATATAAAACATTTCTCATTTATAAATTAGAAAGAAAAAAATGACAACTCTTTTATCACTCTGTATGAATGAAGTAACCCCGAACTCCAAGGTACCAATTGATCATGACTACATATTTGACGATAACACATGAGTATTTGATTGTTTTAACTTCATGAACGTTGAGACGAACAACTATTTCTCTACAAATATGCAAGATCTTTAAATTTTAAAATTTGGTATTTAAATTTATGAATTTGTTATTTTAATTTTGTTGTTTCAATTGAGGAATTTCCCATAAGCCTGTGAACATTAGCAAAAAGAGTATATATCTTAGAAATCTCACACCAATCATTATAACACCAAAAGATAACTATTATTGATATATATAAGACATTGCTAGTTCATTCAACGAACAAGCTATCTTGAAACATTTTTAATGTTTGTTTTTTTCAATTAAAGCATGACTTAATTGTTCTTGCATGGCAAACTTCATTTTCTGGAAGAGGAGCACATATCACTAATCGGTACAGGTAAAATTGACGTTGACAATATGACTTTACAGACACTTGCGAGTGCTCTTGTGGATTTTAAACACAAGGGCCTTACGCTGATTTCGAAATCATGTCGACTGATACATTAACTCAGTTTCAGAACATAAAAATTTTGATATCAAACTTGTAACGAATGCAAAGTGACGGCTGCTTCCAGTGCATTGTTCATATTATTAGCATCAACATGTTGTAATTTGTATGTACCAATATTTGATAGTCGATATGATAAAATTTTGAAAACTCATGATTATTTTTAACATGTCAACATTACTAAAGTGCTTCTATTAAATATTTTTATTTTATATACATAATATCGTTAAATATTTACATTACATTCGTCGTAGATTTTATATGCTTGTATCTCAAAAATCAAATTTCATATATACCGATATGATAAAGTTTACATGCTTAAATTTTGAAAATTAATTATTACTTTAAAATATCAACATTAATGTATAGTGTCTATTGATTTTTTATATGTAAATTAGTGAGATTAAGAAATTAAAAGAGAGATCAGGATAAACTGTTTTTCTATACTTATGGATTAAAAGAGTAGAATAAACTTTTTTCCTATATTTATGCGGTGATACATTGCTTTTTTTTTTTTTTTTTACCATATTTAAGAGAATTAAACAGTAGAAGGAGGAAAAACTTGGTTTTATATTTTGAAAAATGATTGTTAGACACATAAAATTAATAAAATCATGAGTTTAAATATGAGTAATTATGAAATTTTACTAGAGTATGATTTTTATATATTGTTAGTAGATATATTTCAAATTAGTCATTCATATTTTGAGGAATAATTGTGTGTTTCAAAACAAGAGGGGAGGAGAGTGTTCTATAAAGATCTCTTAAGGAAGCATGTTGTAATTTAGTCTAAATTTTATTTCAAATAACTATACTAAAAACAATATAAACAATAAATAATTATGTTTACCATCATTTGAAAACAAAAGTGACACAATGCATATGTTCATAAAGAGTTACACAAAAGCTATATAAAGAGCTATAAACATATAAACAATGGATTTTTCGCCGTATAAAACATTTTTCGTTTATAAATTAGAAAATAACACAAAATTAACAACTCTTTTATCATTCGGTATGAATGAAGTAACCACCCGACACCAATGGATCATGACTACATAGTTGATGATAGCACATAAGTATTTGATCGCTTTTTGTTTCATAAAGGTTTATCACAACATGGATTCAATAAAGCAACTGATATGAGCAAATTAACGACACCAACTACAAGTGTGTGGTAATTAACCTAGCATATATGTAGGTAGGTTATCATCACATTGTTACATTTGGTAACATGGGACCAAATTGTTCTTAGTGTTAACTAGTTTAAAACCAATTTCAAATATTAGCATTCTAAATGCGACTTGTTGGAACCGATATGCAATGAAAATCAGTGGTTCGCGCGACATGAAAAATAGATCTCTCTCATTAAATTTTAGTGTAAGACAATTGATTTATACTGATAATCTATATATCAATTAAACTCTTTAAAAAACATACTCCTACAAAATACTAATTTTTTTTTTTTGTCTCAATTAGATAGACAAATTCTAATTTTAGTTCGGTGAAAAGTTTAATTGATTTTCATCTCTCCAAAATGTACAAGTAGTATTTCACACACGCGGGTGATATTTTTCATTTGAACTCATAGTCATAGAGTATAATTTACATAGAGTCTAATTTATATATGGGTCTTGTTATGTTATATATAAGTTTTGTTAACGAGTGTTCTCGAGACACTCTACAAAGATTGTAAAAGAAGAAATTATTTTACACAAAAGCTAAATATTTCAATTTTAAATAAATTAAGTACACATATTTATATAAAAAGTTATTATATAAAGGTCTTAAACAGTGCTATAGGAACACTCATTAACATTTACCTATACTTATAACTAAAACTCTAACTTTTCCCACTCGACAGCCTCCGACAACTTATTAAATCTTCTTCTTGTAGATTTTGTGGGAGCTTAGTTCCATAAACTTTTAGTCTTTCATTTTGCTCTCTTTTTTCTTTGTCTCCCTTTTGCTTTTTATAAACGAGAATATATTAAAATTGTTAAAGAGTCACACATTGAACGAAAAACGGTTTGAACATGTGTTCATAAGTGAGGACAATCTTCACCTTACAGGTTGATTTTATGATTTTGTGTTAGACCCCAAGTTTTAACATGATATCAGAACCTATCAAAGATTTACGGTTGGGATTCTCATTGCCACGTTTCATTCCCAATGGGTCCGAGCGTGAAGAGTGTGCTGGAAAATATCTGAATTAAGTTTGTAAATGATATTTTTATTATTTTTTAGAGGGAAGTTTGTAAATTATATTAGATGTTATAAAAGATGTCATAATAACTCAAAAAGAAAAATTATAAATAATGTGACGGACATTATTGATAGTGTTCATCTTGTATTTAGATGGATTTAAGTCCAGGTTCATAGTTTGTTATTTTAGTCTAGGTACATAGTATGTTTAGTTCATCCTTTACAATGGTTTCTGAGACCATCCTTTACAATGTTGTTTACAGTTTAGTCTATCTATGTATCTATCCCGTTAGTCACTTTAGCTAAAAAAAAAAAAAACACAATTATAAAAAGAGTTTCCTTAACAAGGTCTTGAACCAGTGATTAAAGAATTTATAAATAGAAAAATTATCATAAAAATATAAGGTGCTACTTTTTATAAAGTAATAATAATAATTACACAATATTTTTATTAAATTTTATTTGTTTTAGTTACTTAATCAATGCCTTCAGAACATATAGTTTAACATTCTCTTTTATAAAAAATATACACTATCATTTTTGAGACTTTGTTGCAACATTGTTTAGTATAATTTGTAAAAACTTTAACTATATTCATTTTCTTTTTTTGAGGTCTATATACTTTTTCTTAGTTTTACTTGTTAAAAGAGGATAAGATATTCTTGAAATTAACAATTTACTTAAATTTGTAGAAACTATTAAAAATGTCAATTTATTTTAGGTCTTATTAACGAGTATTTTGGGAACATTCTTTGAGCATTCGATAACAAACAATTATTCTTTAAAAAATTTAAATATTTCCATTTGCAATACATTTAATACACATATTTTCGTAAATATTGAACATTCATGGTCCTTAAAGAATGCTCTAGAACACTTGCTAACATTTCTTCTTTTGGAGAATGTTAATGAGTGTTCTTGGAGCATTGATTAAAATGATGAAAGAGGTAAGTTTGCATCAAAAAATGGTGTAATTATTGCTAAGACAAAAGTAAAAACTTAAATTTTAAAGACAAATTTTTTATAAATGGATTCTTTAACCAATACACTTAGAACACTGATTAGCAAGACCTTTTTTTTTGTTCAAGTAGCCTAGTAGCTAGAGCTCACACATTTTAAACGGGAAAAATGGAGTGTCCAGGGTTCGAACCCAACCACTACATATAATATGCAATATCCCTACCAACTGAGCTAAACTCACGGGGATAACAAGACCATTCTTTTATTAGAGGCCAAAAGCAATCCAATTTTGAAGAAAAATATCAACTTATTTTCATTAATTTTTTTTTAGTTTGAAATGGACCATCCGTATCTAACATTTTAGAATAAAAATTCTTATATTGTTTAAAAAAAGAAATAAACCAATTATTTATTTCCTATATAACCCGAATCTGCGGTTGAGATAGCGTTTATTTGCAGAAAGAAGTGAAGAATGACGTTGAAGGTGTTTACAGCAACAGTTTCAAACTTTGATTCTGTTTTTGAGAAGTTTCGATCAGAGATTCCTCAACACAAAGCCAACCTCATTCTCTTCTTGGCTGATAATGACCCTTCTACCTCTCTCAGCTGGTGCCCTGGTATTTTTTTTTATTGTTTGATTGTTTTTTATCTGACCCAGATGAAATTTTTGATGGTTTTATCTGTTTTGTTGTGAATTTCATGGTAAAAACTTGATTTTGAAATATGTAAGTTGATACTGTATCTGATTTGATGGATTGTTTGGTAATATTAGTCAGGATTATTTGATTACATATACTGTAGCATCAACACTTGATTGAAGGTATTTGGTGTCCGACACATGTCAGTGTCGGATAACCTCTTTAGCACCGACGCTTCTGATTGAGCATCATCCTTCATTCTGAATTGCTCATACCGATGAACCACCAGAGGATTTGCATGTGTCCGGACATGTCCGACACATGTGATTATATTGAACTATATCATTGTCTCCATATTTTGTCAGTGTCGATGTGTCAGTGTCTGTTTCGCGCTATACACTCTTTCGCGCTATAAACTCATTGGATTAGGCATGTCCCACACCGACACATATAATTACACTGAATTATGTGATTTTCTCAAATTATTAGCGATATCAGTGTCCGTGTCCGTATCCGTGCTTCGTAGTTTCGTGTCCATTGTCCATGTATGTGCCTGTGTGCTTCAAGTCTGATACTTACATGACAACACATGTGATTACATTCAATTATTTAATTATTCTCAAATTTTTATTTTTGTTGATGTGTCGGTGTTGTTGTATGTGTCTGTATTGGTGTTTCATAGATTACATAGCATTATGAAGACACAAAATTTGGAAAAAATTTGAGAAAAGAAGAATTAGATTCTGAAATTACTTTTGATAAAGGATTCGTTAAGGGAGTAGAAGTTTAAATTAATCCTCTATAGAAAGGGAAAAAAAGCTAAGTGAATGTTTGGAAATAGGATAAGTTTGACAAAATCCCGTTGCTTCTGTGAAGGTCTAGAGCTTTTGCCAAAGTCACATGGTATGTGGTGATTCTGCCAAACTCATCACTAATACAGACATGGACTAAGCCCGTGTTAGGAACCTCGCTGGCCATGCAATTCTTGTGTTTCAATGCGTTTTTTCACTGTTAAAACCAAAAGCTCAAATACATAGGTTCTTCCTCACCGCGAGTCTCTACTGTGATTTTGCTAGCCACACCACAGTACCGAACATAGGCTAAAATTTATTTGATCTCTGAAATGAAAAGTATGTTATAAACTTATAAATATTAGGTTTTTATATTAAGCCTAACTCAATTATCAACGTAACAAATCCAATTGTGCTGGATAGACAAAATGAGATGTATTGGGAAATATCCAAGTTCAACCTGGAAAAGAGATAAGACTTGAAAAAGTTAATAAAAGATGTATGCGTGTGTGTTAGGGAAGAAGAAATATCTACATCTGCTGTTATATATTTCTGTTTTAGTTGTGTTAATCACCTGTGGATGTTCTATACATTTGATTAACAGTTTGTGTAGCATGGACTTCTCCAGTTTATGAAAATCCATGATGAATATGACTATTTTTGACCTTATGTTTTTCATGATATGTACTCTTTGTTTTGTTAGACTGTGTGAGAGCTGAGCCAGTGATCTACAAGAAGCTGGAAGCTTCACCCAATGAAATTGCACTTTTGAAAGCTTATGTTGGAGATAGACCAACATGGAGGAACCCACACCATCCATGGAGGGTGGATCCTAAGTTCAAGCTCACTGGTGTGCCAACGTTGATCCATTGGGAGAATGATGCAGTCAAAGGTCGCCTCGAGGATCATGAAGCTCACATTGAAAACAAAATTGAAGCTCTTGTTGCTGACAAATGATTGTCTTTGTGTCTCAGATAATTGTTATCAGCATGTACTTTAAACTTTGTGGTGAATACTGATGGTCACAAGCGAAGGCTTGAATAAAGAAGATATTTGTTTGTTCTTACCGTGTTTTGAATTTTGAGCATCATAAATGTGATTTTTAATCCTATATTATGTCGAGTTTGCTGTGTATTTAATCTTTGTCAACCAAAGTTTGAAGTTACTCTAGTCAGTAGTAACTTAAACCGCAATACATGCCCATGTGATATGACATAAATTTGTAAATATCCTTTGGAATTCTGATTACTCTAAAGAAGTTCTGTGATATAAAACTATCATAAACTCTCTTCTTCTGATTTTCTGGGATTCAGGTTAGATGTCGCTTAAAAAGAAAGACATATTGATTATGATTTTCATCTTTATAAATCGTTCGTACTCTTCAAGATTAACCATCTTGATCTTTTGTTGGAGTGTTCTTCACATTCATTGACCCCTGCTTCAAAATCTGTGTGCATGCACCTTTCTACAAGTCTCACTTGAAATGATGTTGTTTCTATTCCCTATGGGTTTGGGGTAAATTACTTGGAAAATACGCTTGGGGGGCCAGACTCAGAGCTTGTACTGGAGTGCATAAGTAAATCAAGTACGAAATGAGTGAAGGACAGCAACCTCGTCTTGCTTCTAGTGAAGCGTATAAGAACACACAACTCGTATAGCTCGCAATAGCTAGCCTACTTATCGCTTCTTTTATCCATCGCTTCACATTTTCATAGGAGCACTGACGAAGCCGTATAAGTGCACACAACTCGTTCAGGTTGCAACAGCAGTCTACTCATCGCTTTTATTGTTTACAACAGAGCCTTAACAAAGTCAAGAATATCTTCAATAAGAGTGGTCGATCTCTATCAACTTCTTGAGTATGCAAAGGTTTGTTATATATAGAGCAAAAGTTCAAATAGGTGCTCGACAAAAAAAAAACAAAACTAGTGAATGTTTTAAATCAGAATAAGTTTAACAAAATCATTGCAGAAATATGATTTTATTGAAGGTCTTAAGTGTAGCTTTTGTCAAAATTATTGTGACATGCTGTGGTTTTGCAAAACTTTACCATAAAATTCAAACATGGACTAAACCTTTCTTGATCCAATGTGTTTTTCACTGTGAAAACCAAAACCTTCAAGCTTCTCCCTCACCGCAAGTCTCCCCCACGATTTTGCGAGCTGCATCACATTACCAAACATAGGCTTAAACTTATTTGATCTCTGAAATGAAAAGTACCTAATAAATATTAGGTTTTTATATTATGCGTAACTCACCAACTTATTAACGCACTAAATCCAATTGTGCACGATAGACGTGTATTGAAGTGTATTGGGAAATATCTAAGTTCCATCTTGACAACATATATGACTTTCGAAAAAGTTAATAAAGAGTGGTGATAAAATTGGTGTTTGATTATAAAAACAAGCTTTCTCCCATTTAAAAGACACATAATTTGTAACCCCACAATTCCATTCAGGATTTTTCTTTTGCAATTTTAGTTTCATTTATGCGATTTTATACTTCGTTTAATGGATTATGTATTCGATTTCAAGTAGGAAGTAGTGGTTTTCTTTGTGTGCAAATTTTGATTTTTCGAATAGTATTATGTAATCGGGAATTCAAATCGGGTACAAAGTTAATTCTATTCAAGAAGCATTGCAAACTAAGTTTAAGTATGAATACTTAAAGTCAAATTACAAACATTAAAGTTGGGAAGTGAGAGGGTAGTTAGGGCCTGGAACAAATTTTCGATCTCCAAATAGCAACGACATAATGACGGAAATGGTTACAAAAGGAGACTCATCAAAGCAAAATAACCTTTTAATCGTTGATCTACAGATCCTCATGGATCCTCATGAACTCGAGATATAATTAAACGTCTTCTAACGGCTACTTTTGTCATCAGTTTCTCCCTTGTACACTTAAATTTGCAACACCACTGGCCACAACCTAGCGTCCAGCCACTGTTTAGTCCCACACTTACCTGACCATGGCGCAAAATGCTGTTTTTGACTACCTAGATTTTGCCTTGCAGACCAAAAAGGATAAACAAAAATAAACAAACAGAAAATCTTCAGAAGTAGCAACATAAAACCCACATCATAAAATATAAAACCCACAATTTTGTAACCAAATAGTAGGATATTTAAGACTCTAATTCACATCATACCCTACGAAGCACAAACTTCTACACGGACATCTGACATAACACAGATACAGACACGTCAACACCTTCAATGCCAAAAGCAAAGGATACCGCCGCCGCTATATATTAGTTTGTCAATAAAAATCTAAATTGTTAATCAAAATACATGCATGTAAATCTAACGTGAACAATTTATTTCAGTCAAAAAAGTTCTAAAACAATATAGTGTAGTATTTGACCTTCATTTATCCATCTACCATCGAAAAAGCTAAAAATGTTGTAATCAATTTTAATGTTTATATTTCCTAATTGATCAACATTTCTCAACATATATTTAACTCTTGTATCTATGGTGTGCAGAAGCAAAAAAGAAAAAAGAAGTTTCAGACATTTGTCTTAGTTGTCGTCTTGTAAGAGTTTTATATATGTGTTGGACACCCGTCTAAGGAATGTCGAAGTAAAGAATAAAATATATAATTTATTTATGATACTTATCTTAGTTTTCTGATACACTACGATAATTGTAATACTAGA
>Ga0315913_1004747_pt1 | contig 16462 bp, 17 predicted proteins | sample MpolsnodulesMG_FD_207736 | JGI IMG/M metagenome (GOLD analysis project Ga0315913, IMG submission 207736) | Medicago polymorpha root nodule microbial communities from Los Angeles, California, United States - small nodules | ecosystem: Host-associated > Plants > Roots > Nodule | place: USA... | reverse complement strand
GAAATGATTATTGAATCTCTTATGAACCTTCTTCTATATATATATATATATATATATATATATATATATATATATAATGGATTGAAATGCATTTGAATTTTTAATTAAAAATAATTAATCATCATATCATATTAAATTAATTACTTAATTTGATACACTAATATAAGAAGCATATATAAAAATGTATAGCATCATATTTTATGTATTCTTGTCTATGCTAAAAAATTTGTGTGCGTGAGCGTGCGTGCATGACTTAAAACAAAAACATCTATATATATTTTTACTTAAAATCTAAATTGGTGGAAAACTCATTTTTCCACCCCAAGCAAAGGAAAGCTCAATTCGAATTATAAAATCTGAAAATCACATAAACATTTTTCGTAAAAATAATAGGGCGAGCGAAAGAATGGGTAGGGTTGGAAAAAAATAATGGTTGAAAACATATTGAAAGGTAAATACGTTATCCCTTTTAATGAAGGTGGGAAAGTAAGCAATCTAGTGGCGAGGGCTCAAATAGTACGTATAATATCTTAGGTTCAAAGTTAATTATCTCCATTGTATATAAAAAAGGATGGGGTAGTTGTTTCTTCCCATTATAAAGATAATATAATTGAATATTATTTCCGGTTCAATTCCATTGTAACACTTTTATGAGGTATTATTTGCTTTTAAGTAAACATTCACGATAATAAAATATTGAAGTCTCAAGAGAAAAATATATAAATAATAGGTTACATTGCATTAAACCCAATACCCAAAACATAGTGCATAAAGTCAGTTTTATGAATCAAAATTACAAATAAATAATATTGTTAAATTTGCAAATTGAACTAAAACCAAAACATTCTTTCATTTCATTTCTTTATAACATTATACAACATTGTCAAAATTCACTGTGGCCTTTAACTAGAAGCCTTACAAGAATTTCAAAATAAATTGAATCTTCACAAAAACAAATTAAAAAATTAGAATAAATGATATAAACTAATTACAAATTCTTCACCTCACAATTGAATCACTCTCACCTCACCAAACCCAAAATAAATCAATAAAAAATCATAAACTAAAACTATATTTGAACAATAGCACCAAACTTCCACTAGCTTACTGAGAATCACTATCAATGTGCTGCAACAAGAATTGGAAATCAGATCTTTGTCTAAGGATTGTTGGTGGATCCACATCCATATCTGATATTCGAATGTCGCTCATGGATCGGAACAACTCCTCCATTAGGAATGGAATGCTGAATTTTGTTTAAGGAACAAGTGCAATAGCTTGTGTTAGGAATTTTTTTTTTCATTTGGTAGAAAGTGACTTTATAACTTGAATGTAAAGTAGGGAAAATCAAAATGGATATAGGAGCATGTGAATAATCAATTACCTAGATTCCACCTCTAGAAGGAATGAGTTATTGAGTATGTTTGTTGAGTCTTCTGTCATAAGTACTCTCATTCTGCTAATGACCTGTAAAATGTAATGGTCAAAGGGATGGGAAAGAAATAAAGAATTGGAGGATGTTTATTTCGAATTTATCTAATGCATAATGAAGTTAAGATAGTAGTGTATATCAGTTATATTTTATTCCTATGTAATGTATGTTGAAATTGAGGTATTCTCTGTCGAATTTATCACCATCTTACCGTACATGTGAGTTGTATCTCGATTCAATACAAAACTAAACATAGTCGATAAGAATCTCTAGTGTGTATCTATTTTATACATGAATCTCATCTTTTTATTATAATGCAGTGAAGGTAAATATGATTGAGGAGATAAGGACTTACATCTGGAGATAATCCTTGTGTTCCATACTTGTCATCCCAGAACATAGTTCCAATGCGATATATTTGTGGAATACTTAACACCTAATAGAAGGAACAATTAAACAAGAGATAATAGGTTACAATGGTTAGAATCGTTCCTCCTTTCCCGAACATGTGATTCAAATAAAATTGCATGTAGTCATAACACTTCAAATTGAAGGTGTATCTGACACCGACATATAATCACTTCAATTTTCTCAAATTTTTAATGATGTTTATGTCATGTTGTGTATGATTCTGTGCCAATACTTCACAGATAATATTCAATCTTAAAGTTCATTCTCCGTAGAAAACCATAAGTTAGAGAAAAGCAGAAACATACTCAATATACACTTTTATCATTGATACATGAGTTAGTTACATTACCGGGCATAGTTCATTTGTGATCTCCTCCAATGATTTTTGTGTCTTTTGATGCAAAACCTGTATTGACAAAGCAATTTGAATATCGAGGAAAGAAGAATGAAAGTGTGCGTAATTATTTTTAATCGTTAATCCTTATCGAAGAAAGTATACCAGAAATCCAACACTTTGGCGTATGTGTTTAAGTTCATCCCAAGATGTCCCAGCAAACTGCAAAGTAAGCAAAAAGAAAAGAAAAAAATTGAAAATGAGTTTTGAGCTTCTACATTTTTTGTCTTACTGATAAGTCATAACTCATAGGTTATGGCAAATATCTGAAGTTACCTGATCTGTTGTTTTGAGACACCATAGTTCCAACTCATGCAAGCCTGATTTCACATATTCTCCATTACTAAAGGAGCAACACTCACGACGAAGCAACAAACTGCAAAACCGTAGTTACAACAACTTCATGAGAATTTCTATTTAAAACTGCTAGTCCAACATTTTAAGTGAAATTGAGATGAAATTTTGTTCACCTATTAAAGAGTTGAACATTCATGTATGAGAAAACCTGACTAAATATCTTCCTTGTTATCATGGGTGGAACCTGAAATTGCAACATGTTGAATATTGAGAAATCTCTTATCTGTTAAGCATAATCCAACGAAAGCAATTAGGCGAGTGATTCATGATTACATAGTTGTTGGACAATATACTCAAGACATGATCTAACTTGCTGACAATTCCTTTCCAGTGCATATGCAATGCTTGTTGTTTTGCAACTATATTTGAATGGATGTTTTTGGATGTCCCTCTTATTGATCTGCTTCTTATGGATCTTGGTGCCTGTCCATGGTGCCAACAGATTTATCAGAAGTTTTAGATAAACTGCTTAATTAAGTTCTTCAAACAATTCCCTAGTCAGCCAATATGCAATTTCATGTTGCACATTGGAGGTTTTTCATAAACATGTCGTTTACCTGAATACAAAGATTTAAGAATGGACTAATCTCTTTCTTCAAACTATCACGGATCATTCCATATATCTTCTCCACATATGCAGTTAAGTGTTGCTTAAATAGAATAGCAGGATACTTGGCTTCCACTTTAGATTGCTCATTTGGCTTCTCAACCATTCCACTATATCCACTTGATATCCCTATGCCCATTGAAGATGAACGTAAACCCTGAATTTTGCATAAAAAAGTGCCATTATGTTATTGACATTAATTTAATGCACTGAAGTTTTTGCTGGTTTTGAAAGCTTACTTGTGCCATTTTTCCAAATAGCGTGGCAGGCGAGTTTCGGTTACGCGACAATGCCTTAGTATTGTTGTTGCTGACCTTGAGTGTGCAATGTAGATAAAACAGAAGTGTTGATGTTGTTGAAAGCCAATATGCTAGATCATTGATTCCTTCTTGACTCTACCAGAAACATAAAATGGTAATTATATTTCACTCAATAATAGGAGTTGACGACTTTCTTAATCATTCAATTTACACGGCGATTTCGTAGGGTTGAGTTAGAATCAGAAACTGAGTGTGTATAAAAGTTCTTGGAAGATTATACCTCTATTGATGTTCGGATGGTGTGAGTAATTTTATCGAATATATGTGTCTTCTCTGCTTCAAAGGATCTCCAATGAAGAAGTGATTTATAAACAATACAAGAAACAGCTGGTCTGTTTTTCTCAAAACGCTTATCTTCCATAAGACACTTGAGCAATGCATCATGACTTTCCTGTTTACAAGAAATATGAAAATTGTAAGGTACCATTTATATTGATGTGTAACTTCTTGAGTTGCTACATCAAGTAGCGTTTGAGTTCATAGCTTATATTTATCAGTTAGTACAACCACAAGTTTTTACAAGACACTTCATATTTAATTTTCTAACTTATCCGCTATACACTATAACCTCATCCCTCATCCACTATTTTTTTTACCAAAGAAAGCCCTTGTCTCTAAGACATACCTGCTGCCTTTCTGTAAGTGATCTTTGCTTTGTAAGAAAGGAAACAGCTACTCTTGGTTCCTGACACATAATTAAATTCATTCAAATCAAGACACTGTTATGAATCGCTTATACATAATTTCTTAAAGAATAAACGTAGCAAGTTTGAAATACTTTTTTTGCATGCAATTCTTCTTCTGTTTGATTTCCATTGTCCAAGTCCTGCAGCATCATAAAAGATAATTGTCACATAATGAAATGATTCTAAGGGAAATCTCCAAAAGAGTGTTACATTGATTTGTGCCTTCACATTATCTGCAATAGCTCTTGGTTGAATCTGTTGTACAACAGAAACCTCCTGATCCGTTTCTATTTTTTCCGGATGAACTTTCTGTTCTACAACAGCTGCTGCCTGGCTTCTTAGACATTCATTCTCCGATTCTAGATTTGCTATCTGATCCTTGAGGCTGGAAGAAGCATAGAATTTGATCACATATATGATATATGTATAAGTTTATTTTGGAATAGGTACATCCAAACTACGAAGAACTGACATAGACACGGAGACTGGACATGACACGACACTGATGCTTAGACACAGACAATAATTTAATAAAATGTAAGTGATAAATTTAACCACGTGTGTCACTGTTGTTTTGGACACCGACATTTGTCCAAAACCAACACGTGTTGGACATGGTACACGCCTTCAATCTGAAGTTTCGGTGTTGTGTAGCATTCAAGTGCAGCCTAAACATCACTCTAACAGAAAATATAGCAATAAATGATGAAAATGAGATATTGGATCTTACATTTTGATCTCTTCAGAGAGATCTTCATTTTTTGTTTCCACCAAAGCCTGTTGGCAAAGAACCTGATTCTCAGACTCAAGGTTTGACAAACTTGATTCCAATCTGTAATAATAAAGAATAGATAGTCAACGCCAGTTTATGATGGTGTGTGTGTGTCTATATATTTGTGGTTAATTATATTCTTAACAACCTTTCAATAGTCTCCTGAAGTTGTATTGCTTTAATCTGTGCTTCTTCTGCCTCTTTCAGCCTTGCTTGATTCTCCTTTTCAATTTCCATGTACCTTTCTTCAAATTCTTTGATCTTGTTTTTCAGCTCTTCTACTTCACTCTGTATTTTAAGAACGTCAATACAATTTCTTGGCATCATAGTATGTGTCAAGTGAAAATTATTTATACACGATCAAGTTTTCAGAAACTGGTATTTTTTATTCTAACGTGTCAATACCATATTGGAATTGAACTCAGTTCCTTGAGGTTACAAATTAAAAATATTATTATTGACGTACGTGACACCTCATCGACAAAATATAAACAAAGAAATATAGCATACTGGAACTGTTGCCTAATCTATTTTTAGCGTCTCGCGATTTTAATAGTGAAAGTAAAATATTCTAAATATCAATGTGACAAAAGTTTGAGATTTACCTCAAGTTCCTCATTTTTATGTGACAGAATCTCCAGTTTGGTATTATCCACAACAGGTACCTCTTTTATTACTGGTGGTGCTTGTTCAATTGCTATTTTTGCTGCTTCTTTTTCATGTATAATCGCAGCATGAGCTTCATCTAGCTGACCTTGCATTTCTTGTAATGCATTTTGTAATTTTGAAATCTCTTGCCCCTTAGCTTCTTCAAGGTCAACCTGCATTTTATATTTTACAGGTTAGATGTGGTTGAATAAAAATGTTGCATGAATAATCAAGGTTTCTCTTCTCACTACTATCTTGAATAGTATGTACTCAATAGCTAACCTCTAAATTAAAATGTTAAAGAAAAATTATTTTGAATGAAAGTAAGGGTCATATTTCTATTTTCAACTGCTCAAATAGGGATGAAACCACGATCGAACAACTCTAATAGCCAAACCTTAGTTCTAGTTCACGGTTTAACCATTTGATTTGATTTTTAAAAACATTAATTTTCTTATTTCCACACGAAACACTGTAAACTACACAGATTTTTTTTTTATTTTCAACGATTGTCTGTACAAATATTTGAAAACAGAAAAAACATATAAAATGTGTCAACTTTTCAAGTAAAAATGAAAAAATAAAATATTTTCTTATAGTAAACCAACCCTTAAACCTTTTAATATTAATCAAAATATTTTTTTTTGTTAAATCCATGCAGTGTTTATGATAGTGAACTATTTGAGAGTTTATACAGTATAGATACCCTCATGTGCTTTTCAACATCTAGTCTCCATGTAAGCTCCTCAACACGTTTCTCCAATTTGTCTTTTGCTTCCTTAAGTGCTCCAGTTTCCCTTGCAGCCTGCACAATAACTTCAAACTGTTACTATAGATATTCTACAAGAATTGGCACAAAAATTCTAGAAAATGATACAAAGAAGTAAAACTATTGGAACACACTTCGTTCGAACAGAAACCTACCATTTTAAGCTTTCTGAGCTCTTTTCGTGCAACTTTAGCTCTCCATAGACATTGAAGTGTAATAGTTGATTTCTTCTGCTGTTTGTAACTACAAAGAGCTTGAACTTTTCTCCATTGTGTCTGTAAGAATAAATACATTTGAATAATAAGAATTATCAATGAAAAATTAAAGTATTGTAATTTGATATTATTTTTGCTTGTGTCCCAAGCTTCTTCAAATTTTTATTAGATGAGCATTTTTATATCTATGTTGGTGTTAATGTTGTCTTTACCTGAATTTTGGTTGAAGCCTTTGTTCTTCTTCGGTACCTATATTCGTTTCGTGCAGCTAATGCTCTCAACCCTGATTGAATAACAATTGCTGATGCTTGCAACGATGCATAATCTACTCTTGCTCTATGTGCACGAACATGTTTCTGTATCCGGATAGAAGCTGCTTCTCTCCTCATATCGTCATAGAGTTCCCGAGCAAGCTTTGCTGATATAAGAAGCGTGAAGAAAAGTAACATAAGTCAGTTAAGCAAAGGGAGAACAAGTACTAAGAATACAAGTTAGTTTTTTGTGTACAAAAGTGACCTCTCCAAATCTTCTGCATATGAATTGTGGCCTTTTTCATGGTAATGAACTCTTTTCGGGCTAAATGTGTTCGGATTTGTCTCTGTATGAGTCTAGCTGCTTTTGCTAAGACTTCGGCTCTTCGTGCATCTAATTCGGCCATCTGACCAGCTCTGAGAAATACCTTTGTTTTTCCCATCTGATTAAAACATTAGAGAAAATGCATTAGAGCTTATTACATAAATCCTGATTTTCTTTTTTTATAATTATTCCTTTTGCTTCTTTGTAACACTTTTTCCGTGCATAGACTTACTTGATAGCCTTTTAATCCCATCTTATCACAGATTGCAATAGAGGCCTTTTTCTCATCGGATCTGAACACAAGAAAGCATTAATTATCATTTTGCTTTGCAAAACTCAAAATATATCTTGTAGAACAATGAAAGATATAGATCTATGGCATTTATCTTAAAATGAGTCTGAATTGATTATCAATTACATAAGCTACACCATAAGTTATGCCTATTGTTATTTTCAAGTTAAGCTTCAAGAAGATTAACATAAAAATACTTGTGTTACATCTTTATCTCATCATTCTTACTCCATTTTCTTGAAGGTGACAATCAATTTTATTTTTAAAAAAAAAACATTTTCATTTCCTTGTGTAATACTCCAGACTTATGAGCAAAATACATGTATTTGGTCCAATTGTGGACAAGATACATGTACTTTGTTTATGCTTATATACCCGTCAAGGACATCAGGGGCTAGCATTCCAAATCGATCAAGGAACTCTTCAAATGTTCTTTTAGTTGGATATCCAGCACAACTGATCCTAATTGCCTCAAGTACTCCCTACAAGAGTAACGACATAAATGTCATTCGGCGATATTTTCTTGAATTAACGAAACATTCATACATTTAATAGACAATAGGAAGAAAAAAAACTCACCCCACATCTCAACTGGTTTAGTACATTGAAGTTCTCAAATATTCCTGGCTGCAAAACTGTATTTGGTTTCACACACCTTATGTAATGTGGTTCTGTTGTGCTTAGTGTCTCCATGAGAGATTGCAGTTGTTGCTGGATATTAAAATTTAGTTCATAAGTAATTCATGGATCGTGAATTTCTGGAAACATGCAGAAATATTCTTGCCTTAAACTGTGAGCCAATGGAAGAGAATTTTGATTGCTTTGATGTTTCCTCAGGTAAAGGAGGAAAAAGATTAGCAACAAATGTGCAATTTGAAGCACATAAAAGAGCTTGATGTTCTGCTACAACATAATCTTTATTCTTATCAAGAAAATAATCTGCTTGGTATGTTACCTGTGTACGTCAAAAGGATATGTGACAAGAAGTTATCATCATTCGTTTTTGACAAAATCATTTAGAATTTAGTACACTTACATCTCCGGCATAGTGATTAACTATGAAGTCTGTTCGAGAAAGTTTTGGCTTGGTGAACCGCTTGTGTGCTTTGTAGGTTTGGTACATCTTTTGTGCAAAAGTCTCATGAGTTGACTTGGGGAACATACTGAAAAAACAAGAATATAATTAAGTTTTCATCTTTTATTTTTTGGTTTACGCTTCCATCTCTTGTAGGTATATTATGAGAAAACATGCTTATGTTTTTTGAAATTTTAATGTAGAATGAGAAATGACATACCATGCTTCATCAAGAAGAGCAATAATTCCACCAGGTTTCTGCATTCAGGACAAATAAAGAGTTTCAGAATTTTATCTTGTAGACAAGGTATTGCACAACCAATGATGATACATTATAAGTCTCGAATTAGTTCTTAAAAAAAGAGTCTCTAATTAGTAATTACCTTCTCAATAAGATCAAGAACATCCTGATTATCAACAAATTCCACATAGCTCCAATCAATTTCCTCTTTTGTGTACTCTTCTTGCTCCATCTTGAATACATGCTGTTGAAATTGAAATAGTTCCATTTCTATATTATTATTCATTTTCAACAATAATGATGCGCAAACGGTATTTAGAAGTTATAACCTTGCCTGATTAAAATGTTGTTGCAACTTCTCATTTGTTAGGTTGATGCATAATTGCTCGAAGCTGTAAATGGAGAACAAATGATTTTATAATATAGAGATGTATAAATTGTTTTTCTGACGAACATAATTATCATACTTACCTGTTGATTTTGAAGCTTTCAAATCCATAAATGTCAAGGACTCCTATTAGGCTAACTGCATTAGAGTCTTGACCAATTGAACTGTTAATCTTATCCACAATCCTGCCATATTAAAAGAATGCATACAGAATATGTCACTACTTGTATCAATACTTAAGAAAAATATTATTCTGACACAAAATTTTAATTCAGATATCGTACGCACTGTTCATCCTTTATTTCATGGTTAAGACAGTTCAAATATATGGTTAATTACCAATCAAACAATCTGGAGTATACAGTCTTTGCCAAAGCATCTCGACTCAAAGAAGCTGCATCAGGGTCTAGTGGTTTCGTAATGTTTCCGTCAGGGGTAACAATGACACGCTGGCAAAGTGAGTCTTCTAGTGATTTCTCATCACACCTGAACATAAACATGTTAAGAGACAACGTAGGTGAAGCTTAGGATTTATATGAATTTGAGAGTCGGATCAAAGCGTGTACATGAATAACTCGGCAACTGTTCGAAGGTGGTAGAGTGATTTGTCGTCTTTCAATTTGGACGAATCAAATTCGCTCCCTTTGACGAAGTCAATGTTTCCGAGATGAAGAATTGCAGCTACAACACGGAAGATAGCATCCTGTGGAGTGAATTTTGTTCGATCATGTCTTCACAAACACAAATCAATGCTTCATGAAACTGTGATGCACTTTGACGTAATACATACCTGCTCATCCTGGTTGATGCCTACAATATCCATTGCATTTCTTGTCTCCAAGTACTCTTTTGCATCGTCTACATTTGAAACTTCATAACAGCTTGATTGATTAAGATAGCGAAATTTCCTTGGATCCCCTAACTTGTACTTCTTAACATCCTATCGAGCAAATTTTAACAGTTAATATTTTCTCCTTCACCAGGGTTTCGTATCCGTTTAACCCTTAGTCATACATTACTAATTTTTTCATGATAGTTATAAAAAGGTTACCTCTTGCGGAGCTGCACAAAGCATGTAAAAGCAATGATAGTTTCTCTCCGGGTCAGAAACTTGGCAAACACGAGATCTTTCAAGGAGGTACGTACGGATTGCAGCTCCAGAAATCTTCCCATTCTTGTCAAATTGAATTTCAACAAACTTACCAAAACGACTGCCAAAAAATCCAATAATTTTGTAAGACAAACTCAAATGGAAATTATGATGGAGAAGTAGGGACCTTACAAAATATATATAAAATTTACCTTGAATTGTTATTTTTAACAGTTTTGGCATTTCCAAATGCTTCCAACACTGGATTGGACTGAATAATTTATAATGTAATTACTATATATTTGAGTTAACCAAGAAAAAACTTTTTAACTTTTATGTAGTTCAATAATTGAATCTCACCTCCAAAACTTGTTGTTCTACCGTCCTTCCTTCGGTATTCGATCTACCTCCCATGAAAGCTAGATATCTCATAAGCATTTTAGTCGTCTCGGTTTTACCAGCTCCACTTTCTCCACTTACCAAAATGGATTGACTTCCATTTTCATTCATCATTGCTCTGATATATTAAACTAGTTAGTTTACTCTAATAATAAATTGATTGATTTCTAAGTTACCTGTGACAAACAACAAAATCTATTTCTACATTGATCTATACCTGTAACAGGTGTCTGCTACAGCAAAAAGATGTGGACTAAGCTCTCCAAATGCTGCTCCTTTGTACTGCTCCATCATATGGCTGTCATACAAGTGTGGTAGTCTACGAAAAGGATTCACCGCAATCAAGATATTCCCTGTATATGTCTGCTTATTTCATTAATACTAGTCAGAAGTTACTCCTTTCATTAATATGTATGCGGTTTTATAATTTGTAAAGGACTGAAAAGTGTGTATTAATTCGAGAGCATTATAGGAACTAAAAACATATTTAACCCAGAGATATATATTGAGAAGTTGATTATCTGGTTGTGACTTACATATATTTCGTTGAGTGAAAAACGACACAAAAGGTTATAAAGGACTCCAGGTTCATGGAGGTATGCAAGCTTGGTCATGTCATCAACCCCTGCAGGTGGTGCCTCTGTATCTTTAGGGTAAATACTTGAAATTTCTGCCACAACCTGAAATTGAGGATAATCGTAATGTTTAGTATATATGCTTCTTTACTCTTGAACTTCAAGCATCAAAGTTATGAGTATAGTGATACATATTTTGGAGGTGGAACGTTGACTCTGGGTCAGGTTTCTTGCTAGGTATGGCTAAGGTGTTTAAAATTCAAGCAAATTATGGTGCTTGAACAAGTAAACTTCGAAAAACTTGACTAACAAGTAATGCTTTTGAATTATTGTTTTTTAGTAAAATGTGTTTATGGATAGTTTCCATCTAAATTTTCTGGAAAAGGATGTGATGTGGCTTATATTTAAATGCACGTTGCTTCAAACCGGCGATGAAGCTGAAATTTTTTGTTGGAGATTCTGTCCTAGGATTTCAGATTGATTTTACTAGTTATACTCAATCCTTTTAAGTATAACTTGGCATCAGGTAATGTTTTGGTTTTATATGCTTAATAACATAAGCATGCTATCATCATTTTAATTTTCCATAACTCTTTGCTGGAAGTCTTGCAGAAAATCCATTGAATTGAAAGAACTAAAAATCATATTTAAATTTGATGGAATTCCCTACAATTCTTACTTCCAAGTTATTCCATTTCTATAATTTGGATCCAAAGTAGGCATTCTATACTAGTCAAAGAGCGAAATTCTGCACCTATCTGTGAAAACCTTTTCTTTTGACATCTATGATATGGAATTATTCTAATCATGTTTCCTAAGTTATGTAGCACCAGCACTTCAGATCGAAGGTATATACATGTAACTGTGTAAGTGTTTGCACGGACACGATACTAACACATGTGGTAGCATTCAATCACTTTCATCTTCTTAAATACTAGTTTCTACATGTCATTGTCACTATCGTGTCAGGTGTCCATAATCCTAAGGACACTGCTTATGGTAATCCAGTTTGATGATCAAGTAAAAATCTTACAGTTTTGCCATCTGTGGTAATGATGGTAGCATTTGTGCCATTGATTTTTGTGACCTCACCATCAATCCATGCAATCTCAGGATCCTCAACCCAAACCTGTGATCCAACAATGATGTTCACAGGTGTTCCCTGAACAATCAACACAAAGACAACAAAGTTAATATATAGTATATGATCCAAAAACAAAAGAGAAAAATAACAGAAAGAAAACTCAAACTCATAATTCAGAAACTAACCATGATGCTATATTCTTCTGATCATGAAATTGTGGATTGAGGAACTAGAGCAAAATGAATGAATGGTTATGAAAAAGTTGACAGAAGGAAAAGGGTGGTGTGTATGTGAAGGAATGGAGGTGTTTTTAGCAAAATCTGAGAAAGCTGAAAGGAATGTCCAAAAGAAAAGGAGAAGAGAAAATGGCAGGCTGGTATGATAGCTTGTTAAAGCTAAAGTTGTATCAAAAAACACCTCACCTCACATTACCACCTTTCTTCCTCAGTCTCATGTACCTTTTTACTTTGCTCCTTCCACGACAGATGATGACTTGGCACCAAAAAATTGAATGTACGGTTGAATATGATTTTATTCTATATAAAATTCTCAATATTTTAAGTTTAGTCTTTACATAATTTTTCAAAATTTTAGTCCTTGTATTATTTTATAGGGATTAGATCAAGAGATTAAGCACACTTTTTTTTTTGTGAAAATTAATAAAAATAGAGACTAAAATTGAATAAAATTTATGCAGCACTAATCTTTAAAAATCGCAATTTTATCACACTAAAAACATATTTAAGCTAAAAACTATATAAGAAAAATGAGAATATTAAATTCATGTATGTGCAGCCTGTTACATGATCACATAAGTAGGGTCATTGTTGCTTAAGACAGAAGAAGAATGAACCACCGTCCAGCTGATAATCTTTGAATCTTTATTTTTTGGTTTTTTTATTTTTATTTTAAGTGATTATTTTGTGATGTAGTCAGGTGCATTATTTGGTATGGTAGGGTGACACATTTGATAATACACAGCTTGTGTTTTTCTTTTTTCTTTACAGGAGAAAAATCATATCATTTCATTAATAATAATTTGTTGAAAAAAAATGGAGGTTTATCTTGTTAAAAAAAAGGCAGGTTCATCGATAAAGATAGAAACAAGATAAAAAAGGCAGGTTTATCTTTGTTTTGTTTTCTTTGGCAGTTCTTGTGCTAGGGGTACAAAACTTTTGTTAATATATCTCATTTTGGCTTGTTAAAAAAAAAAAAAAAAAGATAAAAATGTAGCTAGACACACTAAAACGCAAGTGACTTCATTGACTTCACTACTAGAAAAAGCAAAATTAACGAGGGAAATTAGTGACGGAAAAAATGAAATTCCTCACAAATTCCTTGGTCGCAAAATTTAGTGACGGAATTAGAGAGGGATTTCACGTTTTCCCTCACTAAATATCCTTCACTAATTTTTGTTTTTTTAGTAGTGAAGATCCAGATGAATGAATATTTCATTGACTAAGTATTTTATAGTTGTATGTTATTAACTTGAATGTTGTGAGTTTGTTTGCACATTCATCATTTACGTCTTTAGCGATTTTGAATGATGTATTCTATCAATTTGAATGGATAACCCATTTGGGGTTAACTTGGGATCTCGAAATGTGCTCATATCAATGTCCCAAGTTCAATTCCCTCTGATGCCAATTTCGGTGGACAAGTCCATACAAAGTTTTGCTCTGCCTTTCAATAGGACCTTGCAAGTAGACGGTGAAATTAGTCTCTTCAAATTAGTCAGATCGGATACCAAACTTTAAAAAGAAAATTGAATGAATAAATATCAGTTTGTTTTTGTTAAAAAAATTCATATAGATGTAAAGCTTTTGAATGAATGCCATCTATGTGAGTTTTATTTAATGAAAAAAGGACGAGGTCCACCAAATGTTTTACTGAAATTATTTTTCATTTTATTGGTGGTAGAAGAAGTGATAAATTCATTTAAAAATTCACACATTTGTGTTTGAATCCAAGTAAAAATGTTCACCTTAATAGCATGTCAACATTGATATTATCTTTTCTCTTGTTACCACCATTTGAGCTAAGTTTTACGTGCATATTGTTCATTTTTAACATTTATAGCATGGAAAGGAATCTACAAGTGGCGGAGGGAGAAGGGGGCCATTGGAGGCCATGGCCCCCTCTATATTTTTAATAATTTTTTTAATATATTACAACTAAACTATATTAGAATGTTTTATAAAATATATATTAGGTTATGATCCTTTAATTAATTTGATTAAAATGTTCACCATGTTATTAGATTAATTGACAACTAATATCATTAATTTTATATGTTATATTATTTTAAATTGTATCATATGGTCATTTCTACAACTTTTTTTTTTGTTGAGTAGCTTAGCGACTAGAGCCTAGAGCTCACACAATTTAATTGTGGAGAAGTGGAGTGTCCGGGGTTCAAACCCCGACCCCTACGTATAAAATGCAATATCCCTGCCAACTGAGTTAAGTTCACGAGAATTTCTACAACATATTTTAAATGGAATGAAACACAATGATATAACTTTGAAAAATAAAAGACTATTTTAAAATAAAAAAATGAGAAAATTGAAACCTAAAATAAAAACAGGAGATTAAAATATAATTTAGTCCTTCATGGATTTTATTCTCTTGTGACAAAAATCTCATGTCTTTCACACTCGCACAAAAGTTCTTCTATTTAGTCAATTGTCGTTCTCTTGTTGTATTAACCTTTCGATTCTCAAGATAAAGCGGTCATGGTGGTTCGGAATTCGACCAAAAGATAACTAAAGTTTCGCTAAAAAAACATTCCTTGTACTAGGCCTCCGTAAATTTAAATCCCGGCTCCGCGCTGAGGAATTCTTCCATGGTCATAAGACCAAATCAAAAGTGTTTGGACACACACATAAAAAGATGGTCCTTAAAATATTCAATTATTTTTTTATCAATTTCTTTCTTCTTATTAAAAAAATATTTTTTTATGTGTGTGTGACCAAACACTTTTTATTTGGTCATGTGACCATTTTAGAATTTCTCTTCCACGCTTGAAATCTACCATGAAATTATTCCCGCACGTCATGTAGGAAAAAAAAAAGACGAAAAATGAAATTTCCGTTATAAATTATTTAAGCAAGTTTGCGCACGGGAACCCCGCTGCTAAGGATTCTAGCGAACATTATTTTTATGTTAACCATCCTCGTCCGGACACGTGTACCAATTTCAATCCAACGGTTGAAATTGAATTTGCATGTATAACGAGTACAAATTAAAGAACTCAGCATGGGTTGAGTTATCAATTTTTTATTGTTACTTTGTCGGTGTGGCTTTCAAATATTTCTATTATATATTAAGCACTCAAATCCACACACTCTTCTCACACCATTCTTCTTCATTTACCATTGCTTCTTCCTTTTGCAGCTTCTTCTCTTTGGTTCATATGTGATGTGCAATTGTGATCCGTTCTAGTGTATCATACAATTCACAGCATAATATTAATTACTTCCAGTTTATTACTTTGGAATATACATGTTTTTATTGAGGTCTAGGTCATTATTTTTCTTGTTTGAATATATACAAGAAAATATCATATGATATCTTCACCTTTGATTTCTATATCACTTATATAATTAACATGTTAGCTATATAGATCTATGCAATACAGTAATTAAATATCATACTTACAAAATATCAAATTCATACGTTCTTTTTCCTTTTTTCGGTTGGTTGAGAAATCACTGCCATTTTTTTTTCTTCCATTTTTTGTTGAGACATATAATTAGAAAACAAGTATATACATATATGAAGATTAACCGTAGTTTAATGGCCTTTATATGAAATTTTTATGTTCTTTAATTGAAATGGAAATATTTGAGAGCTGGGATATTTTTGATACACTAGCACGGATCACCGTTGTGGGCCACGTAAAAAATAATAGGGTTGGTGTGTCCTTTTCTTAGAAGGTGAACAAATCAGTTTTGGACCACAAATTCAGCTTTACAAATAAGTACAATGGAAGCTTGGAAAAGTGGTCACTGGTATGTGGTGACGATCGATCTTGTACAAACAAAATGCAGGTGCATTTTTTATTTTTTATTTTTAAGGAAAAAATGCAGGTACATTTGGAAACCTATTTTCGACACTGTAAATTTTTGG
>Ga0315913_1004746_pt1 | contig 16464 bp, 13 predicted proteins | sample MpolsnodulesMG_FD_207736 | JGI IMG/M metagenome (GOLD analysis project Ga0315913, IMG submission 207736) | Medicago polymorpha root nodule microbial communities from Los Angeles, California, United States - small nodules | ecosystem: Host-associated > Plants > Roots > Nodule | place: USA... | reverse complement strand
ATATATATAAATATATATATATATATATATATATATATATATATATATTTTTTTTTTTTCTTTAGTGCTTACTTTGTTCACATAATTATGTGCCCTTATTAGAGGTGCACACTGCGATCCATCCGATGTGAGACTTCCAATTTTTTCAATTCACACAACACTAGTTCTACCCAACATGAGAATTTGTGTTTAGTCTTTTTACTCAATTTATATGTATGTTCCAACAATAACCCTAATATAAACAAAATTATCAATATAATTTTTTTTTTTGGGAGGGACCAAAACTTAAAGGGACTATATTTGCAGGGACGAGTGCAATATTTAAGCCGTAAATAAATATATATTTAAGAAAGTGAAAACCCTAGTTTTCTCTTCTTCCGTTTCACATCACATAGCAGCACCTTGTTCTTACACTTCTCCTCCCTTTTATCCTTCTTCGCATAAAGAGACAGACAACTGTAAGATTATGTTAAATTGGTTACGTATCAATGACGGGAGCAGCAGCATCCAAATCAAATGTTCCAAAAAGAAGAATGATGACAGCAACAAAAAGAAAGAAGACGTCGAAAGCAGCAAGCCCTAATAAACGGGCAAGAGAGAACCATCGAAATCCAATGCACCAAAAAGAGAATCGGCTGTGGAAGAAGCAGCAGAAGCGTCTTCATATTTACCAGACGAGTTATGGGAGCGCATCTTAATCAAACTCCTAAACGGTGGCGACAACCACCAAAGCTACTTGAAATCACTCTCCGCTGTCTCGAAACAGTTGCTCTCCATCACCAATCCTCTCGGATTCTCCATCACAATCACCGATGAAACAATTCCATTTGTTCCTCGCCTCTTCCAAAGGTTCCCTAACCTCAAATCCCTCAACTTCAATCTGGTCTCCTCCAAAACATTTCAATTCAACAAGCTTCTCACCCAAATATCCACTTTCCCTAATTTATCACACATCAAATCGCTCTCTCTCGCCAGCCCAAAAGCTTTGTTCCTCAAAAGGGGTTGCTTGCTCTGTCCAAAAAGCTCAAAAATAATTTGACATCTTTCACATGTTGTAGAACGTATTGTACTTACCAGAAAGATCTCTTCTTCGTCGCTGATTATTTCTCTTTACTCGAAGAACTCAAACTCACTCACCCCCAGATTTCTGTTGTTGGAGAGTTTGATGGACTTGATGACCGACTCTTGCCACTTCCTAAACTCCGCAAGATTGATTTATCTGGCAATTGCATCGATAGAGAATCCATTAACCATCTCTGTCGGAATTGTGATCTTATTCAAGAGGTCATCGTAGATGACTGGTTTTCATTGATGTAGTTGGAATTTATAGTTCAATTACAATTTGATTCTCAATTTAGTTGTTTCTGCAAACCAAACATATGTATTGAGTTAGATTATTGTAATTCTGAATTTTATTTGAATTATTTAATTGTTTGTTTGTTTTAGATTTATTTGAAAGACCGCTTGTTTTAGATAAAAGTGCGAATGTTTGTGATTTGTGACTTTTAAATTGTAACCAGCTGTGCTTATTCTTTTCCAATGATACCAATATCATAACATTTTGTTTCTAAATTGAAAACTATTTAAGTTATGCTCCTTGGAGCGCGGAAAGTAAGAATGATGCAGACTCTTTAAATCATGCTCCTTGCGTTGGATGTATATTTTAATTGGACTTCATCTGAATGCACTTGATTCTTAGCACTTTGTTTGAGTTTCGTTGTGACAGAATTGGCCACGCTGTAGAAACTTGTTTTAAGAAACATGGTTTCCCTCTTTGATCTACGCCAAAGAGAAAATACCTCAGCAACTAAGATTATGGTGAGAAAATGGATAGTTAACTCAAGCATGGATAATAAAATGGATTGTCGTGGAAAGAAGAAAGAGCCGAATGTGCCTCACTATTGACGAATGCAGGATTTTGATCAACCTGCTGCAGCAAACGAATATGCACAGGTTAGATACTGATTTGTAAAGAATAAGGTCTTACAGAATCCGCTGTAAAAACGGATGCACACATTAGGTCAATCAAGCTGGTTTTAGCAGAACTGGTCCCATGAATCAGATTGAAGGTATAAATCATTTATTTTCTTGGTGCAGTAGATCATATTTGCACTCCATTGAATTGGTCTGATTATTAAAATAAGATACTTACTACCTATATTCCTGCTAGCTTACTAAATGTAATATAATGAATAATGATGGCAATGTTACTATTTGAGATGATATTACCTGATTTTAATATCAACCTTGTGCTTATTAAACTTGGGTGCAGGCCTACTAATTTCTGGTATTTTGTTGCGCACATTGTCCTTTTAATTTTGCTGTCAATTGAGGTCGTTTACCCATATACGTAGATTTTCCTATTTTGGTTTTTTAACTTGGTTCATACAAATGTTATTGTCCTTATTGATGTGCTCCTTGAAGAAGTGGTTCCACCATTTTGTTGAAATTTTTAGGGACATGAGTTATCGCAGACGGTGGATTTGGATGAGCTCTTTGATTTATACAACATTTATTTTCTTTGGACCCGTCTTCTTTTACCTTTTTATTGCTGCTGCTTATAGAAAATCATGTGTGTGCTGCTGCTGCAGTGTTGTTTATTGACTTCTGAGTACAAAAGTTGGTACAGGGCAACCCGCATTGTATGTTTCATAAATTCAGTTTCCCTCTTTCTTTTTGTGTTTTGTATGCCAATAAGATTTGAATTTGACATCTGGTCATGAAAATTTTAATTTCTTGAGCCGTTTTTTTATTCTTGTAATTGATCATGAATTGATGGGGTTGCAGAAGGATTTGTTGATCTATGAATTTTATATATTTATTCTTGTTACTGATCTATGAATTTTAGTTTCATTTTGTGTTTAATATGCAAATAAGATTTGAATTTGACAACTGGTCATGAAAATTTCAGTTTCTTGGGCAGTACCGATTTTTATTTATTTTATTCTTGTTTCGAATTTTATGACTTTCAAAACATAGTAGCTTTGATGTAACTCGGATTGTATTTGTGCATCGATCAAACTATCATCCCTTTAAATGAATTACTATTACAAAATCTTATTCTCTAATCAAATTCTAGATTATTTTGCACATTTAATCAATAAATTCGGAGAAATGATTATAACAACTATCTAATGAAACAAAACTAATATAAGCTAATCCAATAACGCATAGTGCTTAGATGAGATGTCACAGGTTTCTTTTAGTTTAACCATGATCTTGGATTTGAATCCAGCCTTAGATATTCAACAACGTCAAAACTTATAAAGAGTTGTCATCCATTAAGGTCTATGAGATTCGAGGGATTAGTGTCCGCAGGTTGCGTGCGGAGGATATATGATTTATGCTATTAAAAAAAACTACTTTTTCTATTTAAAGCATTACACATCAACCGCTCAATAATCAAGGAGTAGTTATAAAATTAAGAGAAAGAAACAGGTTCATATACACATTTAAGTTCCGAAGAACCATCTTAAGCCGCAAAACTCAAAACAAAACTTGAACGCTCAATTCTAAAAACTTGTTGTAACCAATTAACCTTTCTCTTTCTCTCTGATGGCATTGATCTTCTCTTCCCTGTTCTCATTCACCAACCAATGGGGGAGCCAAGATCATCATCATCATCACACACCTCAACATCTCAAAATTCTTCGACAACATCAATATCTCAAAATTCTTCAACATTACCATCCCCACCACCACTTCCTCAGAATATCTCCCTCGTACAACCCTCTCAGAAAAGAAAACACAAAACAAAAGTAGTTCGTGTCTTTCGTTCTGTATTTCGATCTTTACCCATCATAACCCCTGTATGTAAATTCCCAGCATTCCCAAATGGAACAGCGGACGGCCAATACCACATAAACATCGGTGGCAGTACTGGAACAAAAATCTCCGGTACATTATTCGGACACCGGAAAGGACGCGTTAGTTTCTCCATTCAAGAGAATCCAAGGTGTCTACCTTCATTGGTAATTGAGCTTTCCATGCAAACATGCATGTTACAGAAAGAAATGGCAGCAGGGATGGTTAGGGTTGCACTCGAATGTGAAAAGCGACAAGACAAAGATAAGACATTGTTGATTGAAGAACCCGTATGGACAATGTATTGTAATGGGAAGAAAACGGGTTATGGTGTGAAGAGAGAAGCGACAGTGGAGGATTTACATGTTATGGAGATTCTTAAAGCGGTTACAATGGGTGCTGGTGTTGTTCCAATGAAAAATGAAGCTGATAATGTTGATGGAGAATTGGCTTATATGAGAGCTTCTTTTGAACATGTAGTTGGTTCTAAGGATTCAGAGACTCTTTATATGTTGAGTCCTGATGGAAATAATAATGGGCCTGAACTTACTATATTTTTTGTGAGGATTTAAGAATCATTAATCCTTTGTTAAATGTAGAATGGTATTGTATTACTGATAAGGTTCAGTTCATATATATTTCTTCAGAAGTTTGAGGATGGATGCATGGTGATTGGTGAGTTAATTAGAATTGGATGGCTCAAAACTAGGATAGTAAAATTTGATGTATGACTCATTTTTATATTTAAATATGACTCATTTTTATCTTGTTTGCTTGAACATTGTTGCGTAGATATATTGTTTGATCTTTTACACTGTCCAATTTATATATGGTGTAGATACAATTTCATTTTTTTTGGTTTTTTTTCTCTCTTTCAAACTCAAACCGAAAGTGTTATAAAATGAAATATTTTTTATTTACATTATATTGGCTTTTGAGTAGAAATAGAAGGTATGAATAACCAAAGATATCAGGTGGACATTTTTTGGTTGAGTTCCTGAAAATCACCGTGCACTTCATTGTTATGTGATGGTGATGTAAGGCGTGAGCTTTTTGACAATAACTTTACCATTGATGGAGACAAATCCACAATTAAATGATTAAAAGAACAAGATTGCGAACTGCAAGTCACTTTTAAATGAAATGAAGGGGCAAGCACCAGCTCAAAATTTAACAACCACATGTTCATACATAATTATCATTTTTATTTTGTCAAACGTAAGTAGGCAGAATTTAGTGAGGAATTCGATACTCAAATTTAAGTTCTTGCATATTACAATATCTCTCTGCTAATTGAATTGTGCTCACGAGAATACGTATTTATTATTAATTAAAAATATTCATCTTTATGTTGCATATGCTACCTTTATTAATCTGCAATAAAAAATTTGGTTAATTAAGTAATAGTCCATATAAATATCTAGAATAGACTGTCGGGTTGAAAAAGCGTAAACTTATTTTTAGGTGATCGGCTAGTTCTCCTAAAGTTTGTCATGTCATCTCTTATGGTCTACTTTCTTTCCTTTTTCAAGGCTTCTACATGTATCATTTCCTACCTAGAATCTTTATTTACTCGCTTTTTTTAGGGGGTGGTAAGGGTACTAGGGAAATTTCTTGGATTGATTAGGATGTTTGGATAAAGAGGTCGGAGGTTTGAGGGTTAGGAAAAAAGGGAGGAACCATGAAAAGGAAAAATAGAATATTTAGGAAAAAAAGGTGTCTCTACATCTTTTAGATAAAGTTATGTTACTTTTCTATTGGTGACTGAAGGCAAAATATGTTAATTTAACTTTCGGTTATCATGGTTGGTGGTTTAACCTTTTCTCTTGTTTGAACATTGACTAATAATTCCTTTTTCCTTTTTCTGTTTTTGGGTCGTTTGTGTTGTATTTGTAAAACTATGGTGTTTCTCTTTGCTAGACATTTTGTCACTTTAACATTTTTTATCCTTGTGAAACTATTACTTTTTTTCAAAGTTATTTTGTAATATTTTAAAATTTTATAAATATTTATTTAAATGATATAAACAATTACATTTATATATAATTTTATACGATAATTAATAAATAATTAAATATTTATATAATTTATAAAAAAAACTATCAACGCTTCTAAATATATTATATTATATATGTTAGAAAAGTTAAAAATGATATGATATATAATATATGAAATTACTATTATACCCTTTCAATAAAACTATATTTAATATTTATATTTTTGTAATTTTAATCAATTTTTAAAAATATTCTAGTTTTAGTAGGTCTTAAATTTTTTATTATTTAAATTACATAATCACCCTTCTTAAAAAATATACATATTTTAATAAATTAATCATTAATATTTTTAATTTAATATCAAATTATTTTTTTATTTTATTTTATGAAACTTTTTTATTTTAAATTTAATTTTATACGATTAAATCTGTAAATTATTTTGTTATCTTATTCTATTGACTCTAACTCAACTCCATTTCATATTATATTTTGACGTGACATCAAACACGAGATTGAAACAAAATATTATATATTTAAACGTACGTGCAAAATTAAAAAATAGAATAAAATTAAATGATGATTAAATTATTTTTATTTAATTTTATTAAGTTTATGGAGTGAATCCAAATAATATTGATTTGAGGTTGTTTTCGTGGTAACTTCACTAGAAAGCGAGAAAATAGGGCGGTTCTTGATTGTCTTGGATCAAACACTTGACGCACTTCCAAGCTCTCTAGTCACGTGTTTCTTTCTTCGTCCACTCTACTCTTTATTCCCACTCTCTCTCTCCCTCCAGCCATAATCACTGTGTGTTTGGAACTGCAAGCGAGAAAGAAATGTCTTTGACTCTGAGTCTCAGCATCACAACACCGTCTTTCCCGCAACTCCGACGGTGTACCATTCCCAATTTCAAACGCAATTCTCCACCACTTTCCTTCCCTCGTGCTTCTTCATCTTTGTCTACCACTTCCTTAACTCAATTCACCGTCGGTGAAGATTTACCCTCAAATTACGGAGAAGATTGGCTTCCCAAACCTGACCTTCATCTCCGCAGAAGAGCTGGTATTCTTCTCCATCCCACTTCGTTTCAAAGCCCCTACGGTATCGGCGATCTCGGAAACGAAGCCTTTCGTTTCATTGATTGGCTCCACCAAACCGGTTGCTCCCTTTGGCAGGTTCCCCTTTCCCCCTATACATTTACATTGAATTCCCATTTTGGATTAACTTATTTGAACTTATCTAATGCCATACATAAATAACTTATTTCCACAAACTTAAAAACTTATGTGAAAACAACTCGACTTTTATACCTTATTTGGTAAAAAATAGCCAATAACAAGTTAGTTTATAGCGGATAACCGGTGGCGGATAAACTAGCTAATTGAATATGTAGTCTTTGTAAAACTAGCTGTTGAACTAGTTTATAAATATGAAAAGACAAATATATATATATATATATATATATTTAATATTTAATTTTTTCAATTAAGACTGCAAGGCTAAAATTGAGATAAAAAAGTTATAAGCTTTAAGTTATAAGCTACTTGAATTAACTTATAAAAAAAAAATGCTATAAGCTAGTAAGAATAAGTTATAAGCTCATGAGAAAGTGGCGTTACCAAACAGATATTTTTAATCAAATGAGCTTTACAAGACATAAGCTATAAGTTCAAAAAAGATGTTTTGCCAAACAGTCCCTTATATGATAAGCATTTATGCTATAAAAGCTTAATTAGGTTGTTTATTCAAATAAAGATGATTTCAATTCAAACATGCAATATTTGCAGGTTCTTCCTCTTGTGCCTCCTGATGAAGGGGGATCTCCTTACGCAGGCCAGGTTTTCAATTTTTGTATTTTGTTTAAGACTTGTTTAATATCATCAAGTTTGAACTCTTTGAAGGCAGTGTGGTTTGAATTTTTGTTTTTCAGGATGCAAATTGTGGCAACACTCTTTTGATTTCTCTTGAAGAGCTAGTTGCGGATGGATTGTTGGAAAAACACGAGCTTCCCAAACCAATGTAAGGCTTTTTATATTTGTATAATGTATAACTGTATAAGCAACTTAGTTTTGAGCTATTATCTTTCTGGTGTTTCCGGTTTGCTTATCTCATCTTATCATTTTTATTAAATGAATGCAGTGATGCAGAGCGCGTGAATTTTTCAGTTGTTGCTAATCTCAAGAATCCTTTGTTAACTAAAGTAAGACAGTTTGAAATTTGAATCATGGTTAATGCTAGTGTTGTTCTTTTTGAAGGATTTAATGCTAGTGTTGTTGTGCACCTCATTCAAAATGTAATAAGGTGTTAAAATTGAATGAATCATGCACTGAATTGAATATTCGCCACCTTGAGTAATTTGATGATATAATTATCCATGCCTGAGTAATTTGATGATATAATACCCTTGCATGCATGAAACAACCGGGCCTGTTACCTCTAGCAGTTTTCTAGTCATCTCATCATTGGAATTTTGTCACGGAACATGGCTGTAGTTTTTGCTTGAGTAATAATCTACAAATACGATTTTATTTTCTTTGAAAAGACTAGTTTCATAATGGTGAATTGCAAAAGACCACAAGTGCTTATCTGTGGAGGTTTTTGCGATCTTTTGAGATTCTTCCTTTATCATATTAGCATTACTTACGTCATTGAACTTTTTTATGCCTTGTGTGCATCTAATACTTTATGTTAACTTTCCTCAGGCTGCAGAGAGGCTCATTTCAAGCAAAGGGGAACTAAAAAAACAGCTTGAGAATTTTCGCAGGGATCCTAACATATCAAGTGAGACACTCATTTAGTTGCTATTTTAATTTTATATCTATGTTTCCTGTTAGCTTCAATGTTTCACTTTAGTGATGGTAACTTGCAAATAAAGTTGATTTATGTTACATTTGAATGTATTGTAAGCTTTAAATGCATTGTAAAGTTGATTTTGAGAAGCATGCATGATCATGTTTTGTTACACTTTCTCTTAGTAATTAAGTAATTTTTCCTTTATCTATAAATTTTCAACTGGAAAATACCAAGTTATAGAACTTTCTCTGAAGGGAAAATTCAATTAAGCACGATGCAGTTACATTTAGAAGCTCTCCATTTCTGTTCAACAATTGGGCCAAGGCAATCAATTCAATCTAGAAACAAGCTAATAATTGAATACATGTGAGAACTTTTTACTGGTGCTTGCACGGTGGAGATAGCATTGGGGTTCTAGGATTATGTGATGCAGAAGTAGGATGGAAAGAAACTTTAAGATTTGTGGTTGTAATAAGTGAAATACTGAGGGGACAAAAGACTTGAACATTGAGAATTTGCTTGGAATTTCTTTCATAAGAGGATGCATCAGTCTGAGCACCGGGTAGGGATCCTCTAAATTGTACGAGAGGAATGAAGAGCTTCAGTACCGTAATTTAGAGTGTACAAAGAACACATTTCTAGAACTTGTGAGTTGTGACATAATTAAGCCTTTATACACCCAAAATCATAATAATGGAACTTTCAATTTCTTTTGAGAAATGGGTAGGATATCTCTACTCTTGTGGGTGGAAAATCATCAATTTTGTTCATGATTCAATCAATTTTCCAAGTGAGGTCTGCCAAAACAACTCATTTGGGAATTTTCTTTTGCAAGGCAATAATATCTTTAATGTTGTAGGCTGGCTTGAAGATGCAGCTTATTTTGCTGCTATTGACGACAGTTTGAACACACTCAGCTGGTACGATTGGCCCGAACCTTTAAAAAACCGCCATCTTGTAGCTTTAGAAGACATTTACGAACAAAAGCAAGATTTTGTAAGATTATAAAGAATCCTTCTTGCTATACTTATCATTAACAATTTCCCATTGAATGCCCTGCTTATAGCCAGAGGTGTTCTTGATGTATCGTTTATAAATTTGCATGCAGATAAATGTATTTATTTCCCAACAGTTCTTGTTCCAAAGGCAATGGCAGAAAGTTCGCGACTATGCACAGAGTAGGGGAATAAAGATAATGGGAGACATGCCCATTTATGTTGATTATCACAGTGCAGATGTTTGGGCAAATAAGAACCAGTTTGCACTGGTTAGTTGTCTTCAAAGAATATGTCTCTGACTCTCTGAAGTCTAAACCAACCTCTTTTTCGGAGCATTTTGTAACTTTTGATGATATATCATCTCCACTTATTTATCTGGCAGAACAGGAAAGGCTTTCCTCTTTTAGTGAGTGGTGTGCCTCCTGATGCATTCAGCGAAACTGGTCAGCTGTGGGGAAGGTTTGATGCTAATCCCATAATAAATCTTCGGCCATAAATCTTAATTTTCCATGTTCTTTATTCAATTATTGTCCTCATTTCAACATAAAATGATTTTTTTCCGAAAGGTATCTAATCATTATGTAATCATGATCATCATGAGTCTCCCCTGACATGTCATTTTAGTTCCTTTCACCTTTTTGTGCGTTAATATCTTGCAGGATTGATTCTATAAACCACTTTTCATCATTTTTCCTTGGTCATTATTTTTATTGCAATAAATAATTGCTCACATGTTATATTGAAGCACACTGTTAAAGGTCTCTCGCTCATTCAGATTAATGATTTCTTATTTTTAACTTTCTCACGTTTAAATGAAAAAGCCCCCTGTATGATTGGAAAGCCATGGAGAAAGAAGGATACTCATGGTGGATACGCCGCATACGACGTGCGCAGGATATGTATGACGAATTTAGGATTGACCACTTTAGAGGATTTGCTGGATATTGGGCTGTTCGCTCTGGTGAGTCTAAACTAAGTTTGTTTCACCTTATTGCTCGATGTGATGTTTGTGTAACATGTGTAATTTGTACGAATTCGCAGAAGCAAAAGTAGCTATGGGTGGAAAGTGGAAGGTCAGGTCCTGTTATTTTGTTCTACCTTTGATCTATTTGGCCAAACTATAAAACCCTTCTTATTTAAATGATTGATAGGTAGGACCTGGAACATCCTTCTTTGATGCCATTTCCAGAGCTGTTGGAAGGATTAATATCACAGCAGAAGACTTGGTACATATTATCGAAACAAGTTCTGAATTTTTTTAATATTATTGCTTCATTAGTCTCGTTAGGGCCTTGCTTTTAATTCATACATGATGACACAACTCTTGCCGAAGTAAGGCTTAATTTTTTTGGTTCTTTATTTATGGCAGGGAGTTATCACAGAGGATGTAGTGCAACTAAGAAAATCCATTGGAGCCCCTGGAATGGCTGTCCTCCAGTTTGGTAATGATTAATTGCTAATTTTGCTGACCATTCTTCAGCATCATACCCTAAAGTGGTCTCATGTTTGAGAGCCTGAACAATTGCTAGTTATCTTCTTTATTTTATTTTTTTGAAGAAGCTAAACTAACCCACCTAAATTGACACCAGAGGAAATCGAACCTGAAACCTCGAGGAAGAGCACACTCCCAGATCCCAAGTCAATACCACTAGGCCAACCCAAGTGGGTTACTATCTTCTTTATTTTTTATTTTTTTACTTTGTACAGGGTTTGGAGGTGGTGCTGATAACCCTCATTTGCCTCATAATCACGAGTGCAATCAAGTTGTCTATACAGGGACGCATGACAATGACACGGTAAGAATTTGTTTTGCTATGCATTTGCTGATGCATCATATCTATCCTATTAATAAGGACCTCGGTATGCTTTGTAGATGTCTGCTAACAACATGTATAGCTTATAATATCTTAGTTGTTCTGTTTCCATACCTTTATCATTTCTTAAATAATTTCTCCTGTCAACGATATTAAATCTTGACAACATATGTGTTTCTGCTACAGATTCAGGGTTGGTGGGAAGCTTTAAACCAAAAAGAGAAATCACATGTGAGTGCCATAGACGATATTTGGTAGTGAGATGTTAGTGTTTAATGAAGTTGGATGAGTTCATCACCTCCTTCATTTTTCATGTTTCAGGTATTAAGTTATGTTTCATTAACCGGCGAAGATGATATTTCATGGGCACTAATCCAGACAGCGCTGGCCTCTGTTGCTCAAACAGCAATAATACCTATGCAAGATGTTCTTGGACTTGGGAGTTCTGCCAGGATGAATATTCCTGCAACTCAGGTAAAAATTCATTGATAGTGTTCATAGTTTGTTCTAGCATTATCGATCATATTTTACTAGAGCGTAACTAAGAAAAAAAATTGTTGATCTTATTTTCAATGCAGTTTGGAAATTGGGGATGGAGGGTTCCAAGTTCTGTGAGCTTTGACAAGTTAGATAGAGAGGCAACCAGACTTAAAGAGACGCTTTCAATGTATGGCCGGCTTTGAAATGTCAAATCTCTTTTTGAGTGTAAAGAAGAGTTTGTTTGCCAACGGAAGCTTAAGTAGAAAATGTTGAGCCTGCAATTTTAATTCCCAAGTTGCTGGAGCAATATCTTGATCAAAGTTGCCGTGTGTTGTTCAAGAAATGCAAGGAAGTTGGATGCTTTTGTCAGTTCTAATGATATTGCAAATATGTAATGCATGCTTGTATTGGTAACCCCTGGTGATCTGAGAATTCACCTGAGCCATTTTGATGTTATGAATAAGCAATTCTGTCATACTCATAATATTTGAATTCAGAATGAGTTTGTAATGATTTGTATGATGAGCTCAAAGAGGATGCTTGGATCAATATTCCCAAATAATTTTATGAATTCAATCATTATTTTGTTTGTGTGTGATTAAGTGGATAAAAACCAAAAAAATCTGTATCTCTCCTTCATATGTAACCGGTGGCATTTAACATGGGAAAGGTTAAAAGTTTCCGACCACGGGAAAGCTAATTATAACCATTTGATCAGATAAAGAACACACTTTTATCATACAACCATAACATTAGATTTGTTTCTTCATCATCTTCCACCACTGCTCTCTCCCACAATCTCCTAAACTCTTGGCCTTTTCTCAGAAACCATGGACCTTTACACCTAACTTCCCAAAAACAAATTCCTCAAACATATTCATTGATAGAATTATCAGCAATTTCCTTTCAAAATCAACGGAATAAAAACAGAATCATGCAAACATCAACATGAAAATAAAAAAGAAATTTTGGAAACATAGGATCTGAAAATCATCAATTTTCTTAAGAAATCAATTCAAACAGAATACCTATTTATCAATTTCCTTCGATAGCGTAACATGGAAGTTGTGCGTGCATATGAGATAAAAAAAGATATGTTGACAGTGGGATTTGAACCCACGCCCTTTCGGACCAGAACCTTAATCTGGCGCCTTAGACCAACTCGGCCATATCAACTTGTTGCTTTATTTACGAGACAAATATTAATAAATATATAATGATATTTCAAAAACAAAAGAAGAATAACATAGCAGAACATGTGTTATCATTCCCCAGAGTCTGAGAAGTAAAGGCAAAAGAGAAAGGTAGAAAGCTATGAAGAAGAACCAAAACTCGAACCTGATCCCATCCCTCCCAGACGACGTAGCCATAAACTGCCTTGCACGGGTCCCACGTTCTCATCACACAACCCTCACTCTCGTTTCCAAACCAATCCATTCTCTCCTCTCTTCTCCACTCTTCTTCACCGCTCGTTCTCTCATCCGTTCCACCCAACACATCCTCTACCTCTCTCTCCGCACACACACCACCTCTCTCCAATTCTTCACCCTCCACAACAACCACCGTCTCCTCCCTCTCCCTCCTCTTCCCTCCCCTACAATTGGCTCCGCCTACGCTGTCATCCACCACAAAATCTACCTCATCGGTGGTTCCGTCAACGACGTACCATCTCGTCATGTATGGATCCTTGATTGCCGATTCCACCGTTGGCTCCCCGGTCCCTCCATGCGCGTCGCGCGTGAATTCTCTGCTGCTGGTGTTGTCAACGGGAAAATTTACGTCATCGGCGGTTGTGTGCCGGATAATTTTTCCCGATCAGCAAATTGGTCGGAGGTTTTCGATCCTGTTACAAACCTCTGGGAAAGTGTTCCTAGTCCACCAGAAATTCGTGAGAAATGGATGCACGCCAGCGCCGTCGTAGACGGCAAAGTTTACGCGATGGCTGATCGCGGTGGTGTTTCGTTTGATCCTTATAAGGGCGCGTGGGAGAGCGTGGGGAGAGAGCTTGATATTGGTTGGCGTGGGAGAGCAACTGTTGTGGATGGGATTTTGTATTGCTATGATTATTTAGGGAAAATTAAGGGTTTTGATGCGAAGAAAGGGTTGTGGAAGGAGTTGAAAGGGTTGGATAAGAGTTTACCAAGGTTTCTGTGTGGGGCTACAATGGCTGATGTTGGTGGGAAATTGGTTGTGGTTTGGGAGTGTCAAAGGAATTTGAATGGGAAGGGGAATGGGAAGGGGAAAGAAATGGAGATTTGGTGCGCTGAGATTGATGTGAAGAAGAAGAATAAGGATGGTGAATTATGGGGTGAAGTTTGTTGGTTGAATAATGTTCTTTCTGTTCCTAAAGGATCTTCCATTGTTCATTGTTCTTCTGTTGCATTGTGATTGGGACCATTTTTCACATTGCATGTCTTGTAAGGTATTCAACTCTTGCTTTCTTTCCTCATTTGAAATAGGTCAATGGGATAAATAAGTTAATTCCTCAGTGGTTTCTATAAACTGTTCTTATGTTTGTCACTTGTTATAAGATCATAGGTGATAGGTTACTACTTGTAGTTTTGTACTTTTGTAAGTAAATATAAATACTAAATAGTCAAGTACAGTCAGTGTAACCTTAAGCAACTGATCATATGTCAATTGAATAAATCCATTGCGTTGAATGTATTGCTTTCCAATTTCAATATGTTCCATTCAGTTTTCTGTCATGGTTTTGTAGGATAAAGACGTGATATAATTTATTAAGGACTTACTATGAGTCATAACTCATAACTTTTGAATGTATTGCTTTCCAATTTCAATATGATCCATTCCTTTGTTGGGGAGTGAGGTGGAGTGGAGTATGGAGGAGTTGAAAGTTTTGGAGACTATTTGGAATAGTAAAGCTCCTTTGTAAGTAGTAGCTTTCTCTTGGAAACTTCTTATAGATAAGATCCCTACTAGAAGAAATCTCGCTAGGCGTAATTGTTTGTCCCCGGAAGTGTCTTCAAGGTGTGTTTTTTGTGGGATAGTGGAAGAATCGGCTAACCATCTTTTCTTACATTGCAATTTCACGACCATTGTTTGGGCGAGTGTAATGAGATGGCTTGATTTCTCCTTTATTACTCCTCCCAATTTGTTTGTGTATTGGGAATGTTGGAGTAATAAAGGGAGAGACAAGAAAATTCGCAAAGGTTTGTGGATTATTTGGCATGCAACTATTTGGGCTATTTGGCAAGCTAGGAATCATATGATTTTCCGAAATGAGGTGAAACATGTGGATGATCTTTTGTCGGAGATTGTGGTTAATTCGTGGCGGTGGAGTTTGTCAAGGCTTAATATGCAAATGTGTTTATATTATGAATGGCATTGGAATCCTCAAGAGTGCCTATTGAGAAAGTAATTGGGTGTGGAGTTTTATTTGGGTTGTTGTTTGCTTTTTAGAGGCTTGTACTCACTGTGTGTGTTTGTTTTCTGGTGTGTGCCTATGCTGTTCTGGTTCAGAGTGCTGTTCTGGTGTTTAGCGCTCAGTTGGTATGTTTAGGAGGCTGTTGGTGAGGCTCTAGTATGCTCGGCTGGGACTAGCAGGAATTGGTGTCATGACAGTGCTATGGGGGCTGCTATAAGATGTTGTTTTCCTCTTTTCTGCGTTGTATAATTTAGCATCATGCTTAGCTTCTTTTGGTTTTAGTATGGGGCTTTTTTTCCTTGTGAGAGGTGGTTTTGGTGTTTCGCCTATATGCGGCACCTTTTGTAAGTTCCGCTTTTTGTTTTTATCCGCAAGCGGTACAACTTTTGTACAACTCGTCGTGAGTAATATTAGCTGATTCGAAAAAATATATATATGATCCATTCCTTCATCAATTGAATCAATGATGTTCAAAATTTAAATTGCAGTATTTACCACCCTGTGTGTGGAAATGATGGAACAGCGATTGTGAAAATCTTCATAGTGACCTTAGTTTTGTGTATTGGGTTTGTCTTGTGTTTGGCATATAGCTTTTGAGGATGAAAATTCTTCAACAGATGCTGCATTTTATGTTTTTTGTATCCTATCTAATTTTAAGATGTTATAGTTTTATCCCATCTTCCTGTAGGCAAAGTTTTTTGATTTATGTTGTGCTTCTGGTGAAAATTATTTCTGCTCTTTTTTTTCTTTCTTTCAGGTCATCTGTTTCTATCAACACATGTCAGGCAGGATGAAGATTCAAGATCCTCAAACACCTCATAGTTACATTAAATTTTTCCTTCTTGGTCTCGTGAATTCTTTCTAGTTTGGTCTGGTGTATTTACTGCTCCACTGGTGAATGAATAAACAGATGTTGCTCAAGTGGTGGTACATATTTACAACTGTATAGCATGTACAGTTTTGCACTTCCATAGATGTGTGTCATAATCCATTTATTTGTGTTTTCTATCATTGTGAATCCTGTTAAAATTACCCTTATATTAATTTAAAATCTCAATATTATCCTTGTAACAACATTTATTATTATTATGTTATATTATCCTTGAAACAACTTTTACTATTATTAGGTTATAGGTTATATTATCTTGTAACAACTTTTATTCCATATTATTAACAATTTTTTCTTGTAA
>Ga0315913_1004745_pt1 | contig 16464 bp, 17 predicted proteins | sample MpolsnodulesMG_FD_207736 | JGI IMG/M metagenome (GOLD analysis project Ga0315913, IMG submission 207736) | Medicago polymorpha root nodule microbial communities from Los Angeles, California, United States - small nodules | ecosystem: Host-associated > Plants > Roots > Nodule | place: USA... | reverse complement strand
TCTAAATGAATCCTAAGAGAAAACACAAAAGGAAGCTTTTGATCCTTCCAATGGTGAAATCTCACTACCCAAGGTGTTTACAATGTTTCCCAACTCAAGAAAACCTCACTACAAAGACACTTAACCCTAAAGTTACCTCCTTTGTAATCCAAGTTTCTCTCACTTCAAGCTCTCCTTCAAAAAAACTGCAAAGAAACACTTATATAGTACACAGTAACAGACACAATCGCGTCACGCCAGTGAACAATCGTGTCACGATTGAAGCGTACGACACAAGATACAACGGCCTTATCCAAAAATTGTGTCACACCAGTACTAAATCGTGCCACGATTTCCCTCCAGCAGAAACCATCCGTTCTACCAAAAAAAATCGCGTCGCGCCTCCCAAAATCGTACCACGATTTTGGTCTTCACAAAATCAGAAATTTGAAGTCAATTTCAACATTGTAGCATCACAAGATCATGGCATATGAAAGAATGATCCTCAATGACAAATTTCAAAACCTCTCCCTCCCTCTTCCTCTCCCCCTCTCTCTCTCACACACTTAGGTTGGCTTGGTGATATTTACTTGGGACCTGGAGTGTGCTCCTCCTCAAGGTTTCAAATTCAATTCTCCCGGTACCAATTTAGTTGAACTAATTTAACTTTTTAAAATAAAATATCAATTTTATTTCGTAAGATAAAATTTGATTTTAATCTTATGCTCTTCCATCTCCATCAGTGTCTGGATTATGGAGGATATGTTTGGTGAGGGACACTAGAAGCATTCAGAACCTATTGAAAATAAAAAAGTATAAGTTAATTAGAAACTCAACTTGATAGTTATTTTCATAATATTGAAAAATGAACTCGAAGAGTAAAATATAATATACATGTCTTATAACTTGTAAAATGTCATTCACATATTCTTCAGAAAATTGATTTAGAATCAATGTCATAACATTTACCAACAACACAAATGTCTTCTCGAGATGTTTTTTTTGTTGAACAAAGAAAATCAATTCATTTCATTAGCCAAAAGATACCAAATACATGACGATACATCATAAATAGTGGGGTCAAGATCAGAAAGGGCTCCCCTCGCTAATTCGTGAGTGACCCCATTAACTTGCCTCATATTAAACTTGACATGCGAGTTTTGAAAACTATCCTGAAATATTCTATACTGGCAGTAATAATACATCCAAGTTCACTATCATCATCTACCCATGTATGAAAGGAATCCATGACCTGCTTTGAGTCTAAAACAAAGTCAACATTATCAAAGTGGAAGTTTGATACCACTACAAGAATTAATGGCTTTAGCAGCATGTATTTGCGTCATATGTAACCCAACCGTGTCTCCTATCGTAACATCACACAAAGGAGAAAACCAATCAGTTCACGCAAGCACAAAGTCACTAGTATCATCTCTAATACACACTCCAATACCAACTCGGTTAAGTGAGGAGGAGAAGGAGGCATCAATATTGCATTTGTACCTACTCCTCGCTGGTGTTCCCCATTGAATCATATCATGTTTGCTTGGCTCTTGATGAGATACGGTTGAAGTTTGTGCCACCTGCATTTCTAATGGTTTACGCGGCTTTCCAGTCTTCTAGGAGAGTCTTTGCTCTAATCATAATGTGATCATTCGTCTCATCTTTGTGTTGCCATAACTTTAGGTTCTTTCGCTTCCAAATGCTCCACATAATTGTAGCAAAAAGAGTGCATTGTGAAAGGTTAAGAGTGGAAAGCATAGTAAAAACCACCGCATCCAAGGGCGGATCTATATAGAGGTGAGGGTGTGCACCTGCACACCCTGAAATTTCAAAATTTGCACATATAACCTTATATTTATTGCACTTTGCATACCCTGAAAATTTCTCTTTGCACCCATGGTTCACTATTTCTGTCACAAAAATAAAAAACTGAAGAAAGAAGTGAAGGGGAATCGTAACCTAGCATGCTGGAAAGGAGAAGTGGAAGGAGTATAAAACTAGAAATGAACCAGAGAAGAAGATGATGGAGACTGCAACTTTTGTTCAAAGGGTCTTGTTAACGAGTGCCCCCGGGGCACTCTTTAAGCATCCCAAATTTAGAAATTATTCTTTTCAAAAGTCAACTATTACAATTTTCAATGCATTCATTACATAACTTTTCATATAAAACTTGTCATTTAAAGTGCTTAAAGAGTGCCCCAGAGGCACTCTTTAACATTTCCCTTGTTTAAATGATGAGCCAACAATTAACTAGGGTTTTGTATGTATCTTATTCATGGACTTGGGCCAAATGTTATTTTAGGGCAAGAGTGGTTATTAACATATGTTTCATTTTCTTACCCCGTATGTAACTTATAAGCATTCTTTTGGATTTTTTGTTTTGTTTGACAAAACTACACTTTTGGATAAATTAAAGGGTCTTGTTAATCGATGTCTCCGGAGCACTGGTTAAGGAAACTAAAAATGAAAGTTTTAAAGTGAAAATAACACTTTTTATGCTTTTGAGGAGTTGACAGCACAAGTTCCGATGCAATATTTATTACATTTGATTCCTTAACCAGTGCCCTGAGGCACCGGTTAACATTTCCTTAAATTAAAAGATGGAAAATAGTTATTATTATGGATATTATTATGTATACTCATTGTATGTATTACTATAGTCTTTATAAATATTACTACTATATATTAGTGTAGGTTTCTTGTAAAATATATATATAACGGTGTAGGTTTTTTCTTCTAAATGTATCCTTTGTTTAATTTTTTTTATTTTTTTATAATTTTATAGTTTTACTTAATAAACCAATTTTCTAATTTTAGATCAAATCCAAAATAATATAAGTATAATTCAAATTTAAATAAAAAATAGTAATTAATATAAAAGAAAAGTAGTCTTGACGAGAAAAAAAATGATTGAATTTGCAAAGTTTTATCTACATGAATTTTTTTGCACCCCCTGGACCAAGGTCCTGGATCCGCCACTAACCGCATCTATGTTATAATTTTGTCTAAGAGCTCGATCAATCTTATCCCAAAGATGAGCCTTACGCCAAATATGCATAGCAGTGGGACACTCTAAAAGGACATGAATGTTATCTTCATAATTGCTATCACAAAGCACACAATTAATGGGACAGTGCATACCTTTACTGCTTAAACGAGATCTGGTAGGAAAACAACCCCGACAAACACGCCAAACAAGATTCTTAATCTTTGGGGGTACTTTTAATCTCCAAATAAGTTTCCATCGGCCTGGTAAGTGGAGACGAGAATTGTCTGCAATTTCAGTAACACAAATTCTATAGGCACTACGCACCGAGTACATACCATTCTTCTCGGCCTTCCAAATTAACTTATCTCCAGTAACCAGAGGTTGTAATGGTGTATTTAAGACCAATTGTGTTGTGTTATTATCAAACAAGTTATAGATTAAGGGAGCATTCCATACCTTATGCTGCTTATCAATAATGTCTTTCACTTTAGCATTAGTTAGTGGCGCAAAAATAGGGTTGTCGTCGGCAAAGAACATGCCATCTTTAAACCACGGTGCACCAAACAAAGGGATGTTCTCTCATGTACCTATGCGCCATCTTGCCCCTCTTTTCACAACCATTTTAGCGTTGAAGGTGCTTCTCCACACATAGCTTGGGTTACTTCACAACCTTGACCTTAAAAAATCATTGTTAAGAAAATAACGAGCTTTAAACAAGCGAGTTACAAGTCTATCAGCATCTGCTAGGACCGATTAAGATGTTCTAGAGCCTCATTATCATGTTTATTTAGTTCTTCCTGAAAAAATTAAAAACAACTACACTGTAATTATAATAAAAAAGATGAAACAGAAACATATAATAACAACTTCTAGCATACAATCATCTAAGCATATTCCTTAAGGCTTTGTTTCGGATTTTAGATGGGAGGATTTTGAGGGATGAAAAATATAAGAAAAAATGGAGAAATCTTTCGCGTTTTTTGAAAGAGTATTTTTGAGAAAATGATAAATTAATGTTTATGATTAATATATTTTTTAATTTTAAGGATATTATAACAATAGAGATTTATTTTGAAGAATTCATATAAACCCTCCAAAATCTTCCTCCGATATAATTTTTGAGTTCCCCAAATAAGAGGGATTTTGTATTAGGAACAATAATAATCACTTCGAAGCCCCCCATCTCAAAATTTCCTATTTCTTTTCTGCTCCTTCCTTTTTTCCAAAGTTCTCCTCTCTCTTCTCCAAACTCGCAAACATTATATTTCAAAGCCGAAGATGAAAAACATTTTTTTTCCATCGATGCAAATGAAGCTATATATATATTGCTACTGAATATCTTCATAAAGTGGAGCACTATAAAAAACTAGTAGCATCTAACTGTAATTTTCTCCCAAACCACAGCTATAACTAGTAGTATCTAACTATTATTTTCTCCAAAACTAGTTGAATCTAATAAAGCATGTGGAGCTTGACAATTCAGCTATAAGACTTGCAATTCTGTGTTTTTAACTTGATGAACTATTTTCTGGAGCATGATCAAAAGTGGTAATGCACGCATGGATAAAGGAAACAGAAATGCCGCGAGATAGGAGGAAGCCAAGTGAGATGTGGGGTGCCACATACACCTAGGAACATGCTAAAACACATACCACCCGTGAGAATAGTTAGGCTCGATTTTGTAGGCCATGATGTTCTGGCCGGTAGCTAGGATTAGCTTTTGCCTATAAATACTCATTGTTCATTTTATTTTCGACACACAATCAAACAAACTAATCAGTTTCACCCATTACTTCATTTTATCCTTTGGTGATGAGTAACCGTTTGAAGTAAAAAGATAATCACAACTGAATTATCAAGTAATTTTCAAGTTCGACAACATTATACAAATATGATTTTTTTTTCATCCGTGTTTATATCACAGCATGATGATCATTCAAAGTCTGATTACTTGTCATATTAAGAATTAGAGTTTGAATTTGATTACCATAATTAATTGATAGAATCTTGAAAATGTTGTGTTATTGTTGCTTTTGTGCCAAGTATATGTCGTGAACTTTGTCTCATATGTACTTTATTTAACAGGACACAAATCAAGCAAAGCATGGATCAAAAAGAATTTTCCAAGTTTATGGTTGTATTGTGACTGCTCAAGACATGGTTGAACCCAAAGATCCCATGAAAGTGTTTGACAAAGTGAGTTACTTGATCTCGACCTTGAGTTTTGGAATCTCCAATTGTTTATCTACTAATGTCTAATAATGCCTCTTGTTAAGTTGTATCTAATATGCTAACCTGATTTGGTTATTTCAGGTAGACTACTATGCACACCCTGAACATTACAATCCCATTTTCCATGAAAAAGTGGCACTGTACTCATCCGTTATTGGTAGGTCCACGCATGCTTACTACCGGTATTGGAGCAAACTATATGTCATTTTTTTGCCATGATGCATTACTATTATTATGTTATGCTTGGCCAAATTTTTGTTTTAACTTTACTCTTATATATCATGAATTTCTAAATTGGCCTTAATTACTAGCTACTGCTATAGTAATTATGTTTTTGATACATTATGGTCTGAAATGTTGATTTTTCTGAACAATATGCACTGTGACTATATTTGGTAATGTTAGTTAATTGCATGTATTGGGAGAAAAGATTTCCACCATTGTTGAGCTATAAGCAGATTCAAGATTTGATAAGAAACGGATGTCCACTTGTTGGAATAGCAGACATAACATGTGATATAGGTGGTTCACTTGAGTTTGTTAACCGCACTACATCAATTGATTCACCCTTCTTCAGGTATACCATGTCACATTTTTAAAGAGTGATTATTAATTTTAGTCTCATATATAAGTTACTTCTACCATAGGATATCATATATAAGCTTAACTTATATCTTATACCAGAACAATTTGACTTTATTTTTCATATGTTATATAAATAACTTATACATAAGCATTTATATATGCAAGTGTTTATATGCTCTAAGCGCAAGCTGTATATCAGGGCAAGCCCAAGGGTAAGGCTGCTAAAGTCCTCACTTTAGGTCCACCAACCAAAAAAAAAAAAATCATTAGATTTTATAAATAAAAAGGCCTCATATGCAAACAAAAACGACTCCATATATAATTAAAACTTGTTTTAGACCTCTATATTATTAAAATTTATTTGGCCGGGCCTGCTGTTTATCCAAACAGATTATTGGTTGTTTGAATAGGTGTCCAGAGTCCAGACGATATGACATTTGTATGTGGTACTTATGCTGAAATATTGTTAACTTGCTTAGTGGTGTCACACTGTCAGTTGGATTGCAAACATTTTATGTAACAATTTTTATGCATCTAGTGTGATACAGCATGATGTTGAATTAAAATTGTTAGATATGATGCAATAACGGATTCCTACCACGATGACATGGAGGGAAATGGAGTTATATGTTTAGCTGTTGACATTCTTCCAACAGAATTTGCAAAAGAGGTAAGTGCCTTGTACATCCATTGGATAAGAGAATGCTATAACAGGTTTTGAAAATGATTGAACATTCAATTTTATTATGACTAGGCTTCGCAATATTTTGGAAACGTACTCTCCCAATTTGTCACAAATTTGGCTTCTGCTACAGACATTACAAACTTGCCTCCTCACTTAAGAAGAGCTTGCATAGTTCATGGAGGTGTCCTAACCTCCTTATATGATTATATACCACGTTTGCACAAATCTGATTCTGAGTATGTTCTCATCTATTTTTCATTATTTGTTGTATCCATTTTTACTTTGTTGGTTTTTCATGCCTCTTTTACAGTACTTGTTATATAATGCTTACAGGCATGTATCAGAAAACTCGGCAATTTCTTTATCTATCAAAAGTAACAGTCTTGTGGGTCAGAATTTTGATGCTATATCACACTCTCAACTTGAAGTAAGTAGTCATTCATTTCAAATTGGAATGTTTACTCATGTCCCTAAAAAAAATTATTTTTCGAAGTGCAATGTACTTGAAAAATTAAATTAGTATTTGTAAGACATGTAAAATATGCGGGTACTTGTTAGCATTTTCCTAATTAATAAAGAAAATATGGTAGATTTTTTCCTTGGGTTTTTGGGCAAGATGTGGAGAAGACTGCAGAAGTACTAGTGAGAAGGGTAAACTAGATGCAGGTTAGTCCAATAGATAGTGAAAGAGGGAGACCAGAGAAATGTAAAAGACAAACCATTAAGAATGATTAGGATTCAATTGGTTTATCATTAGACATGATTGATGGTAGGATATTATTGGTGCCAAACCCCCTATTTTCTTCTATGTCCTATTTCCATGATGTAATTAGCTAGCTATAGGCTAGATTTAAGCCCTATAATTATGGGATTTTCTTTGTACAGTTTTTCATTATAAATACAAAAAATCTGAGAGATAATCTCAAGCGATTTAGCACCAAAACCTTATTACGAAATTGGTATCATATCTTGGTTCAATACTCGAAGGTTATTCTTTTTACTGATGATGGGAAAGGAAATAGTGATATTGACATTGTTAGAGTGTGATTTTTTATAGTCATGCATAGATTTTGAGTTTTTTTTGAACAAATAGCTTTTTAATTTTGTTGTTTCGTTGTCATTTGAACAATATAACACTTTCATGTTGTAACTTGAACAATATAACTCTTTGGTTTCTTGTCTTTTTTTATGGGAATCATTCCTAATGATTTTTGTATCTATCTAGTGAACTTCTTATAATTAATATTGTAAGAACATGCTTTCAACAGGTTGGTGCAGATAATAAGGCCGTTCTGGATCATATAATTGATTCTTTAACCTCCTTTGCTAATCCAACTGAAAATAATAGATTTTCAAATCAAAATTCAAGTAAAATTTCACTTAAGCTTGGTAAGGCTCAAGAGAACGGCGTGGAGAAAAAATCTGATCCGAAAAAGAAGGCTGCAGTTTTGATTCTTGGTGCTGGCCAAGTCTGTCAGCCAGCTGCTCAAATGTTATCATCATTTGGAAGGCTTTCAACCAACCAATGGTATAAAACATTGTTGGAAGATGATTTTGATGATCAAATTGATGTTGATGTCATTGTGGGATCTTTGTACCTGAAGGATGCAGAGCAGGTATTTTTGGCCAAAATATTTACTTTTACATTAGTTCTTCTATGGAAGCAGAACTAGTATTTTCCGAAGGATTCTAGATTTGATATTAGATCAGTGCAGATTGTTGAGGGAATTCCAAATGTTACCGGAATTCAGCTTGATGTGATGGATAGCGTCAGTCTTTTTAATTGCATTTCCCAGGTATAATTGTCTTTTGTAAGTATTATCTGCCGATAACTAAGTTGTTTCCTTAGAAAGCATATTACAATAGCCTTATTGAACCCTTAACTTGTGTCAGTGCTGACTGTAATCCCATTTTTCAATATATTGTTCTTTTTTTGTGTTCTAATTAGGATATTGTTTACACTCATATATTAACATATGTTTTTATTTTCCTTTTTCATAGGTGGACGTTGTTATAAGTTTGTTGCCCCGTAGTCGCCACATTATCGTAGCAAATGCTTGCATTGAGGTGCTTTATAGTATTTTATGTTATTATTCAATATTGAACTAAAATAATAACTCTTTAGGCAAAAAATGAAAACTGTAGTAACACTGACTATTCGACAAAGCATGTCCAGAATAGATTAAAGACCGTGAAAATGGTAAAATTCATAAAGGAATGAATTGACTCATGATCTGTAATAAGATGTAAACAAACTAAAGATTTTAACTTCTTTAGTTCTCTGTTAGATTAGAATATTAGAAAGATCTTTTGTGAAATCCACAGGGATAGAACAGTTATGTTAACTTCTTTATTTGCTCTAGCTTAGTAAATAACTATACTTCTAATTTCTTGATGCAGTTGAAAAAACACCTAGTCACTGCTAGCTATGTTGATAGCTCCATGTCAATGCTAGATGATAAGGCTAAAGATGCTGGTATAACAATTCTTGGTGAGATGGGCTTGGACCCAGGAATAGGTAGGAGCTGTTCTAATATTTAGGGCCTGTTTGGATTGACTTATTTTTTAGCTTATGCAAAACAGCTTATGTAAATAAATAAGCTTGTCAAGGTAGTTTATGAAAAAACTACTTATGAAAATATAATTTTTGTTAGTGAGAACTTACGAATTAACATAAAAGCTTATTTATTTGCATAAGCTATTTTTCATAAGCTCAAAAATAAGTCAATCCAGACAAGCCCTTAATGATCATTTTCCAGGACTTATGCAGCATAAATAGTCTATAATAGTGCATCTGGATTTATTTACATATTACAAAATCAGTTTTTGAATTATTTCTCTCACTTATCAGAGATATTTCTTTAAATTTGTGATATAGGCAATGCAACAGTATTGCAATGTTTTTCATACGATAAAGTTGAAAGAAATCATTAGAATTTTTTTTATGTAATGGACTGCACATCACATAAATATCATGAGATTCATGTCATCAGATTTATACTAATTTCTTCAACACATTGGCTGAAAACTTCTGAAAGCTTGATGCATTTCCAACCAACGGGTCTCAAAATAACCTTGTTATTGATTGATGATCCAGATCACATGATGGCAATGAAGATGATCGACGAGGCACATATGCAGAAGGGAAAAATAAAATCTTTCACTTGGTATTGTGGCAGACTTCCATCTCCTGAAGATGCTAACAATCCATTAGCATATAAATTCAGGTACTTTTTGGAATGTCTGTATCCATGCAAACAGTTTTCTAATGGCTCAAAAGTGAACTCACTTTTAGTAGTTTTTTTTTTTGTTTTGAAGAAAACTCACTTTTAGTAGTTGAATAGCTCGTAGCTTGACACATATATATGATATCATGAAGCTGTAAACTTTTCCTGGAAAAAGTATCACTTGGTGATTTATAGCTTCATATATCATGATTGAATTTATGCAAGGTGAGCATTCTCTACACAAAACCATACCCCTTACTGTTTCATCTTGTTAGACTTTCAACTGTAGCGGATCATATACTCTTTAATAGTGTGGTAAATAAAAAAATTATGTTTGTTGGCATTACTATAACGGCTTACTGGGTTGCCAAATATTTCAGCTGGAATCCTGTAGGGGACATCCGAGCTGGGCGCAATCCTGCCACCTACAAATATCACGGAGAAACTGTACAAATTGATGGTAAGCTTTCAATAAATTGGGAATATAAGTCCATGAAAGCAACAAGCATGATATATTGTCTGTTCCTTTTTTTTATGGGTCTTAACATAATTCTGTAATATGTATGCATGCATTTACTGTCAATAACATGCACAGAATTTTATTTAGTTTGACTATTGGAGAAGTCTTGCATATATTATTTTTCCATATTGAATGAGTCTCATTCCATGTGTTACATTTGCTTGAAGTGTTCACAAGCCACTGCATAACCCTTATTTATTGGACAGGAAACGATCTTTATGATTCAGCTACAAGACTAAGGATACCTGACTTTCCTGCTTTTGCTTTGGAATGTCTTCCAAACCGCAACTCTTTAATTTATGGAGATTTATATGGAATAGGATCGGAAGCAACAACTATCTTTCGTGGAACCCTCCGTTATGAAGGCATGGTTTATATCTCAAATGTTTCTAACCTTCTCTAAAACTTGTTTAATCTACAGCCAATATTTGGTGAAACAGTAACATTCGTTGAATTGTGTTTAAATTAACTAATACAGGCTTTGTGTGTTTGAGTATGGAAATTTTATTGATCTTTATGGAACTTATTTTTAGCTACTCCATGTACAGGGTTTAGTGAGATCATGGCGACACTTTCTAGGATTGGCTTATTCAATAATGAAGCTCATCCGATTCTAAAGAATGAGGAGAGGCCAACCTTTAGAAAATTCATGTTTGACCTTCTGAAAATTGTTCGCGAGGATCCAGATGGAGCATTGATGAGAGAGGAGGACATAACGGAAAAGATATTAACACTTGGACATTGCAAAGATCAAAGATCTGCAATGATGACAGCAAAAACAATCATGTAGGCCATTTAACACCCTCTTATTATTATTATTGGAAAATCATTGTTTTTACCTGACTGTATTTTCTCTCATGTAGATTTTTGGGACTTCTTGATCAAACAGAAATCCCTTCTTCCTGCCAAAGTGCTTTTGATGTTGCATGTTTCCGCATGGAGGAGAGACTGTCCTACTCCAGCACAGAAAAGGTACATTACTATAAACTGATATAGAATTCTAAGTTATTGCAGCATGTGAACTCTTTAGGAGCAAAATATTGCAAAACAAAATTATGACTTCTTACTATAACTTTTTCCAACATTAACAAAAAACAAAATTGCTGCTTAATTCAAGTATCACCTCCGATACTGATAAAAAAAAGTTTCTGAACTCGTGTATCGCCTTAAATACTGAAGAATTGACTTATTATTTAAAGGGATGTGCAGAGATTACGTATTAAAGCATCCATGTTTTATCTAGTACATTGACTTGTATCTGATTTGTGAGCAGGATATGGTACTTTTGCATCATGAAGTGGAGATAGAATACCCAGACAGCAACATTACAGAGAAGCATAGAGCTACTTTGCTTGAATTTGGGAAAACTATTGATGGAAAAACTACTACTGCCATGGCCCTTACTGTTGGCATTCCAGCGGCTGTGGGAGCTCTGGTATTTTCCCTCCCTTTCTGTTTGTTCTCCATACTGTATTCCAAGTAAAAACTGTTTGTGAATTTGTGGCATCTTTTTTTTGTAGCTCTTACTGACAAACAAAATTCAGACAAGAGGTGTTTTAAGACCTATCCAACCTGAAGTATACACTCCAGGTGACTGCATGTTATATTTATTTTCTTTTGCTTTGCTTTGTTGTCCATTTCTGGTGGTCTAAAACTACTACAGTTTCCATTGTTTTCTGCTTACTATTCTCTTAGGAAAACGACTTGCATCAGATAGAACGAAAAACAAATTGAAACAATAAAATAGTCTTCAGTTGTTAACAGATTTAGATGAGAAAACTTAACAATCTAGTACTGTTATCAGTAAATTACATATTGTAGCAACTGCTTTTGCAAATGCTTATTTGTGGGTTGTGGTCTTTGCAGCGCTGGATATTATACAAGCTTATGGCATCAACTTGATAGAGAAGAATGAGTAATTTTTATCTTTGAAGCTGGTGCTCAATATATAGATAATGATGCACTGTGTAATGTAAATAATTTCGACAATAATAATCATTGTATATTTATTGAATAAGAACTATCGATCTATATCAGCAATGCAATGCAATAAGAAAAGTCTATATTATCAGCAATGCTTTTCACAAAAAAAAAAAAAATTATATATCTGATGTTCAACAAATATGGACTAAAAAACTCATGTGTCAGGAATTTTTATGGAGCACCATTGACCAACAAAACAGTGATAAAAATTAAAAATAAAGACGATGCATCAGATAACATAAAACATTAAACGGTACAACTTATTTGATATTGTTGCAGCATCTCATTATGCAAAATGAAGTTCCTATCACAAATTCTAACAACCCAAATTTACAAACCAGTAATTTTAGTTATACCATCATTTATGGCAGATTACCATCGCATTACATTCTGGAAAACTATCACGAAAGAAAATTAAATCAGTACAAATAAGAGTACTTATTTGAATAGAGGGCAAACATTTCTAATGCTACAACCCACATTAATACATAAAACTGGAGAATAGCGGGCAAATATGAGTCTATGAAAGAACATTAATGTTCCTGTTCCATTGACATTTGTTTAATATTGGCAAAACTTAATCACTTAGTTTAAACATAGTTGAGACTAGGTTGTCACATGAGTACATTTTCAAGTGGTATATCCACAAACTAATTTTTACTGGTAAATTTATTAATGTGGCTAATTTTGAGTAAATTACACACAATTCTTCAAAGATTACTTAAAAATACCTTAAATAAAAGAGACAAAAAAAGGAGAGATGAGGATAAATTAGTTTCATCCAAAACATTTTCTCTAGTTGCAAAAATGGCTTATGTTTGTCTTTTCTTGTCAATGGTTGTTATGAGACATTGACCTTTGTATCAACTTGATATTAAAAATGCATTCTTGCACGGTGACTTAGAGTAGGAGATATATATGGAGCAACCATCCGACTTTATTGCTCATGGGGAGTATGGCCTTGTTTGCAAGTTACGAAAATCATTGTATGGTCTAAAACAATCACCTCGAGCTTGGTTCGGAAAATTCAGCAAGGTTATTCAACAGTTTGGCATGATTCGTAGTGAAACAGATCATTATGTATTCTTTAATTAAATGTTCATCTTTGAACAAAGTCATTTACCTGGTCGTATATGTCGATGACATTGTTATTACTCATAATAATCAAGAATGCATTAAAGACCTAAAGCGACATTTATTCAGCCACTTCCAAACAAAAGATTTAGGTCGATTGCATGATTTTCTTGGGATTGAAGTAGCTCAGCCCCAAGAAGGCATTGCTGTTTCTGAGATAAAATATGTTTTCGATATCTTGGAAGATACATGGATGCTTGATTGTAAACCAGTTGATACTCCAATGGACCCCAAAGTGAAACTTTTACAAAAACAATGAAAGTTGCATTCTGACCTAGGCAGATACAAGAGGTTAGTTAGGAAGCTGGATTATCTCACTATGACTAGGCCATATATTTCATTTGACGTTAGTGTTGTAAGTCAATTTTTGAACTCACCTTGTGATAACCATTGGAATGACGTAGTTCGGATCTTGAGGTATATTAAAGGGTCAACTGAAAAAGGACTTGTTTATTCAGACAATAGTCATGCCAATATTGTTGGATATTCAGATGCAGATTGGGCAGGTGATGTGAATGATAGAAGATTTATTTTAGGTTATTGTGTTCTAATGGATATTCAAACAAAAATATATATTTTTTAATAAAAGTACCTATTAAGGACTCAATGACTTCAATGACAATACACTAATAAGAACTCCAATTGAAAGTACTTAAATAGGTCCCACTAACTATACATCATTCAACAAAAATATATATATATTTTTTAAATATTACTTCTTTTATAAGTGAGACCAAATAATACATATTTTATTACTTTTTTTAAACGTAGGATCCGTTAATTGTCCAGAAGAGAGAGTCCTTATATCATAGCCCGTTGCTTAATAGATACTCATTTTTCTTCCTCAGATGAGAAGTCTTTAATAGGAAGTGGTCTTTATTAAGTAAGGACTACAAGATGCTTTTAGTAAAATTTTAAGAGGAATTAAATGTTAAAGATAAGTTAGATTGCAACACAAATGTTAAATCTTCACCTCGTTGGCAAGAACTTTTGTATTTTAGGGAATTGGCAAGAACTTATGAGTAAGGGACCACATAATGAAAAGTCGGTGACACTGCTTGGCAAGAACTTATGAGTAAGGGACCACATAATAAAAAGTTGATGACACTGCATGTGCATGCCACATCAATGTTTTTGCACTGTCGGATACCACGTGATCATAATAGAGAATTCTTATTATTTTTTTTAAGATGGACAAGTACAAAATTTAAAGTTTGAACTTTGATCCCTGCATATATCTTATAATGTTCTTGTCAAATGAGGTTGCAATCTACAAAAGAAATTGCAAAGAAAAAAACCAAAATTCATAAATAATATAATATGATTGTGATTTTTGGTTACATATACATATGGGTGGGAATAAGTCAGGAAAGGCTAGATATTGATTGGCCTGTGTCTGGGCTACGAAAAAATTTACAAGCTAGAGCCTGACCTATGGCCTGTCATATGCCGTTTTCTTGGCTTAACCTGACCTATTTAAAAGCATGGATTGGCCTAAAAGCCTACTTACATGCCTACTTTATATTAAGGTCATCAAATAGTTAATTTGACCTACTAAATAGATTAAGTAGACTATCTAGTCTTCTTAAAAGCCTGTTCCACTACAAACAAATTTTAACAACGTTAAAGCCTACTTAAAAGTCTATAACAACAAAGCCTATTACGAGATTGATAGGTAGAGAAAAATGTGTTTATATTTTTAATGTATGCAATTATTTTAATATAAAAAAATATTTTTTTTAATAGATATGTATTAATGGGCTTTTCTGAAAGCCTAAGTCTGACATATTTAATTAAAGGAAATGTTAGGGTCACACCCAGAGGCGGAGCCTTTCATGGGCTGGGGTGGGCCACAGCCCACCCGAAAAAAATTAAAAAATTAACAAATGTAGGTCTATTATGCGAGATTTTATACAATTTTACGACGTTTTTTTGTCTTCGGCACATCCAAATCTTTGTAAAGCAGTGTAGTGGTCCACCCAGAAAAATAAAAAATCATTGATCAATTTTGTGAGATTTTAAGCAATTTTTCAATGGTTTTAGATTCGACGGTTCCACAAGTAGTATACATGATTTTTGTCGTGTCTATGCTTGGCTGGTTAGCAAAGGTTTAGAGACCTTTTAATTTGCGGGAGTTTCAAACCTCCCTTACATTGTCTCTTAACTAAAACTTGTTTCAATTAACATTTGTACTATAAAGAAAAAAACTTTATAATTTAGTGGCCCACCCAAGCCTTTTTTTCTAGCTCCGTCATTGGTCACATGCTCAAAGCCTAGACCTCTCTACTAAACAGATCAGGTCAGGTCAGACCGCAGGCCGCTAAAGGCCAGCCTGGCCTATTCCCAACCCTACATACACAATAATAATAAATATAATGTGTAAAACGTTTAGACATAATATTTTTTTTGGTACAACATTTATACATAATATTAATTAGCTGGGTTGGGGGTTGGAGCTCCGCCGTTGCTTATATTTGAACGTGGAGTACAAAATAAACACAATGTCAAGGTCCAATACTACTATATATATAGCTTGTTCACGCCTAGCGCTTTCCAGGGCAACTGAGATTCGAGTCATACATTTGCAAATATTAAAAGACTGTCACGGAATCTTGCATTGAAAATCATTTCTGGAACAAATAACCAACTCCATTGAACAAACAACCTTGTGAGATCAGTTTGAGAAGTAAGAGGCCGAAGATGTTTGGGAACGGTGTTGTTGGCATATTGTCAGAATCTGTGAATAAATGGGAAAGAAGAACACCTTTGACTCCATCACACTGTGCTAGATTACTTCATCATGGAACTGGTGTCTCCAAAATTATTGTTCAACCTTCTACCAAGAGAATTCATCATGATGCTCTCTATGAAGAAGTTGGTTGTGAAATTTCACAAGACTTATCACCCTGTGGTCTCATCCTTGGCATCAAACAACCAGAGGTACAATTCTTTCCTCCTTTCTTCATATTAATTACTAGGTAGATATTAAGTTTTTGGTAGATTAAGGTATTTGCATGTGCAACTGCAGAGATTAATCACTCAATGTAATTGAGGTATGTTTAAGTATTTGACATCTTTCAACATTTTTTTTTTCCGTACGCACTGATCAGGATCGACCTCTAAACTA
>Ga0315913_1004742_pt1 | contig 16470 bp, 5 predicted proteins | sample MpolsnodulesMG_FD_207736 | JGI IMG/M metagenome (GOLD analysis project Ga0315913, IMG submission 207736) | Medicago polymorpha root nodule microbial communities from Los Angeles, California, United States - small nodules | ecosystem: Host-associated > Plants > Roots > Nodule | place: USA... | reverse complement strand
TTTGACTTGTTCAATCAGAATCTTTATGAATAGTACTTTGATTTGGATCCTGTACACTTGAACAAATGTTTAGCATATCCAATTGATAATTTTTAATACCTTGTTATCATCAAAACTCAAGAGATGACTTTGCGAAACACCCTTTGTTCCAACAGTTTAAACTCATATGGCATGCTACAATATGGGTGATTTGGAAAGCAAGGAATGAGAAGATTTTTAATGGTAAGGTTTGTGAGGATTCAGAGCATGTAGAGGAAGTTAAAGTCTTGTCTTGGAGGTGGTGTTTATCTCGCTTAAAGATTCTGGCGTGTCTTTTTTATGAGTGGTGTTGGAATCCAAAAGAATGCCTTCGAAGATAGTTTTCGTGTGACGGGACGTCCCTGTGGTATTGTGGCTGGTTGTTGGTTGACAGCAGAGGCGCTTCAGCTTTTGTGGTTCCTATTGTTTTTATCCTGCTGTGTTGCTGCTGTTTCCTGGGTTTTCCTTCGGCTGTCATGCATAACAGTTTTCCTTTTTCTGCTGTTTTTTGTTGTGTTAGTAGTTGTTGTCTTTGAGTTTTCGGTGTGGGATTTATGTGGGGTTAGGCATCCGCTTATATACGGTGCATGTGTATTTCCTTCTGTTTGCGAGTTTGTTTGCTTCTTGCGACAACTACGCTTAATAAATTAATCATTTAAAAAAAACCAAAAATTTAAATTTAATAAAAAACATAATGAACCAAAACGACATTTGAGACTATGCGACTCATTCAGTCGGTATCGTATTTTAAACAAGGGGTTTATTATGGTCATCACCAAATTCACAATTTTCTCTGCCTTACAAAAGTCGTGTCAACATGTGGTTAAATTGGTCATTTTAACGAATGTATATAGTCGAAATGAGTGAACACCAACAACAATTTTTTTATAGGGATAGATACAGTTAAAGATTGTGGATCTTTCACTATTCTTGAACATTTGTCATATGCTGGAGAATTTAGTTTAGTTCTTAAAATTAAGAGTGTAGTTTTTTAATGTATTCTTGACTTTTAAAATTTCTATATGGACTTGTCAAAAAAAAAAAATCTATATGGTTTAATAGTATGCACCTAGATTTCAAAATTCTGATGAAGAATGTCCAAACTCATAGTTAATTTAATAATACTCTTGTTATTTTGACATTTGAATATAGTTTATTTTATTGTAAAAAAAATTCAGAATTTTTTCTTACGAACGTATATTATGAAAAATGCAAACATGAGGAGGTGTATTAGAAACAATAAAGATGAATACAAAAGCCCAATTTTATTTTGTTGGAGAAAACAAAACCCGTAAACTTAATTACTAGTTCCATGGGCAGACCTGCCATTCATATGACAAATTTAAATTTATTTCCTTTTCCACCCTACTAATCTCCTCACCCGCCCTACTCAATTATGACAATATCATGTTCGGATTATTCATTCTGAAACCATTTTTGGAGATATTCAAATTATATAATTCATAAATCGTACTGTAATTAGTACAAAGTTTTCTACTGAACACCATATTATCCCCACATAAACTGTAAAACAATTTTGAAAATAGTATGATTGGTCAACGGTGATCGTGGTATCATAATTAATCATAACCCACTCCTAAGATAAAATTTAAAAATAAAATTTTAGATTAATGAAAAGTGAAGAATGAATGAAAATGTTGAAGGATGCAAGACTATTTATCGCCATAAAATGTTCCTAGATTATAACTAAAGTAAAAGAAAACATTTAAAATGTTTAAAATTCATTTAAAACAACACAAAACGGGGAAACATTGATAGTAACATCACACTCCATATTATGGGTTGGTTTAGATTATATAATCAAATTTCATTCCCAAACTTTTTCGGATTATATAATCTGAACCAGTCCTGTATTGTGTTAAAACTTGAGGTTTGGAGGGTTTGACGTGGTTCAAAACACATAAAATTTAATTTGAACGACATACATTAAAAATAACAATTTCAACAACATAAAAAATTCAACAATGTAAAATGACATAATAAAACACACAAAAGATCATGGATCAATCAAACTTAAATTTTTATTTGGTTCATCCATGCAAGCCCTGATTTCTTCGTAGGTCCTAGTCCGAATCAATTTTTTTTTTTAATATATTGACCTAGGAAGCGTCCAATTCAATTGGTTCTTTAGAATCATACCAACTACATATAGATAACATGGTTCTCGCGTCGTTGTTGTTCTAAAGATTCATTTGGGTGAACTGACCACTTCAACTCTTTTTATTTCTCCGTGGTTGAGACGACCATTAATTTGATCAAACTGGCTTTTCAAGCCAGACAATGTGATAACAACGTGGACCCTAAACATATTAGGTTTCCCCCGTTGTAGTTCACTGCATACATGGACGTGGATAGCATGATATTTGTGTCTGTCCCGTTAGATAGATATGATATTTTAAAGGAATGATTTTTGTTAATTTATTTTTATAATTTCTTAGCATTTAACAACAAAAGTTCATCACATTTATTTTTTTCTTTTTACCAAAATATAATAACATTCATGCATTACAAAAAAATATACATACATTTATTTCTAACAAAAATAAAGCTCCTTGACTAAAAAAAACTTAAATAAAAGGTAATACTATTAGTTTGTTTTATAGGAGGATTAAGCATCAATAATAATACTAGTTTTTCTTTAAAGGATAGCAAGCTTATTTATGTAATTTACTTAGTGTCTTTTTTTGGTGGTCGGGGTTTGAACCTCACACCCTACATATATTATATACTGTGCCTATCAATTGAGTTAAGCTCACAAAGACTTTTGTACGGTCTTTTAATTTTATGATTATGCGTTCATACTTTTGACAAAAAAAAAACTAAGTGTCTAATAGTTTGGAATGATTTTTACCTAGTTTAATAGGAGGTACAAATATCCACGTGTGTAGATACCTTCAAATCCTCATTTGTATATATTAAATAGCGGGTAGTAGAAATATCTATTTATTTTATCCATGGATATCTACTAAGATATCAGCGGATTTTTTGCCATCTCTAACTGCAACTAGTTTGGTGTTAACATCTACCAAGTGTTTATAGTTATATGGTGTGGTTTGCAAATGAATCAAACACGCCAATTTATAGAGGTTTTTGTGCGTCTTGGTCCAGATAAACTGTCAGTGCAATGTGAACCACAAAAAAATCTCGTACTTGACTAATTCAGATTTAAAATGCAAAATAACCCAGACCGCCCAAAGTGCATGTTTGGACCAGTTTAGATTATGTAATCCGAATAGTTCAAAATATTGATGGCAGCTTGGTCAGCGAGATCAACTCATTTAACACGTTTTTTCCCTTGACTGTTCAACAATGATTAACCACATTTTTTTAACCCTCCCTTGACTCATTGTTATACTCTATGGCAGCATTTCCCTTATAAATTAAGAGTCTTGCTAACTTGTACCATAATGACACATGATAAGAAACTAAATGTATAAACTTAATCTTGGAAATTGTGAATTCATAACCTTAAAAACTTATATTTTCAATGCAATATTCATTTTTAAATTCTATTTTAAGAACATTATCTTGTGTCTTAAGGACACAAGTTAACATTTTCCATAAATTAAATACCCACTCATTCTTCACAAATTCTCATTTCAACTCACATTCTCTCCTTCTCTTTTATACATTTTATTTTGAGTAGTTTTCTATCAGAATGCCAATGTTCCTTGTTGGCCTTTCATACAAATGATCCTCTCAATTTGTAGGGATAGTTGGTCAAAGGACAATGTTCCACTTTACAAATTTGCACCAAAGACCAAACTGAATCTACGATCCATCTGGATTTGAGGTTGCTCATCAATGTCTCATTCTCCCATCTTCTCCCTTATGAGGATGTGTGAGAGGAAATAAATCTTTCTCTCCTTTCCCTCCATCTTCTTCTACTACTAACTTAGCTTTAAGTGTCTAACAATTTTTTGTAATAAACATTATGTTAATGTAAGTGTATTATAAAATATTGATTAACTATTAAAATATGTTCAATTATTGATAATTTGTACTATGTCTCTTTAAATTTACGTCTATTTGTTCTTCTTCATTTTCACTTATTTCATCTTATTAATGTATGTCACTCCTTTGAAAAGCTAATTAAAAATATGGTTGAACACGTTTTCGATTATATAATCCACAAATCTCCAAAAATATGTTCGAGTTATATAATCTGAACGAAGGTATTTCCACAATTGAGTAGGACACGTGAGAAGAAAGTAGGGTGAAAAAAGAAATATCCCAAATTTATAGACTTCATAGTTAGTCCGATTTTGTTGCATGCCTCATCCTTTGTTTAGATTAATTTTTAATCCGGGTATTTTTCTCTATAAACATGAAGTTGGAAACTAGCATAAGAAAATGACGCCCTAGCCAACAAATGAGCAACATTATTTGCGTGTCTTCTAACGAAACTTACCTTAAAGTTTTGAAATTTTTTAAGTGAAGCTTTGCATACTTCCATAATAGCTCCAAACATGGAATTGTTCGTGAGAGTGACAAAGATCTTTGCACCTCTTGTTTACGGTCAAGTTCAATAGACATCAAAGGTAATAATATTATAGTACCAAGCCAATTTATCGCTTCATTAAGACCTTGTGCTTCCGCACGTTGTGGAATATATATCCTTACACCAAGCCATCTTTGCCACCATATACTCCCGCTATCCTCTTGAAGGCACATGCCGACACCATAACATCCCTGCGCCTAGAATGTTGTTGTGTAAACATTGCATTTCACTTCTCTCACTGACGGCTTACTCCACCGTTCTCGTCTTTGCGTTTTACATACTAAAATGGATAAATGCAAAAATTAATCAATAATTTCTAAAAATTGAAACCAGAAGCTTTCATCATAAATATTATTTATAAAACTCAATTATTGTAAGACTGATATTATTAATGGATCTATACACACACCATCAATGTTGACATCAAATTGTCACATATAATATTTGATGGTTTTTAAATGAAAGCAGCCGTGCATTTTTTTTTTTTAAAGAAGTTGTGCAACCCTGTTGAATTGACAAGTTCTGCGTATTTGCTTGTGTAAATATGTGTTTCATTTTCTCAATAATCAAATCATTTTTTTCTTCCTCGATATCTTAATTGTTATGTTAAGGACTTGGCTTGAGGGTGTGTTTGGTTCAACTTTGGATAGAATTGATTCTGATAGGAATTGATTTTGAGAGAATTGATTTATATTTGGATACAATAATGTAGAATTGATTAAACCGAATGAATGTTGTTTGGATAGTTTTGATCAAAATTGCTTTTGAATGTATAATTACTAAAATAAACATAGCTAAATAAAAATAAATGGACATAATAGTTCAATGTATGTGTAGATCAATACTAAAGATGGATATATTATTTAATGTAAATAAATAATTTTTCCTATATATTAATTTAAAAATAATAAATAAGATCGTTAAACCAAATTTTTTGACAAAATATTTGTTCTATGTATTTTATATTTTTTGATAAATATATTTAAGTTAAATAATAATATAGTTTTTTTAAAGAAAATAATAATAGAGATGGTTGGCGAAAATGATAAAACGTAGCGTAAAAGAAAAAAAATACAACAACTCTGAACGGAAATACCGTAAAAAAAACTCAAAACTTGGTAACTCATGTTCATAAATATTTTATGGGGCTAATTTGGTTCGTTAAATTTTTTGATTACATTTGGTCCTCAAATTAAATACGAAAAAAAGAGATAATTGATAAAGGACAATAAAGGAAAATAATAGGTTGTAATAATCAAAATATAAAATTTAATGGAGAATTGGTTCTAGTTAACTCAAAAGGTAGGAATTGTAGCTTCATCCAGAATTGCTTTTGGAGGGTAGAAGCAATTCTGAAATGCCAAACCAAACTTGAAAACTCAATTTTCATTGAAGTGTTGTAGAAGTGCTTCTTACCAGAAAGAAGCCAAACCAAACACACACTGAACCCTTAAACAGAAAAACTTAACCGATTGAACCATAAATGAATTATCAACGTTTATAGTCTAATTGTGATAAGAAATTTCTAGTAAATAATAGGAATAAGAAAGAACCTCTAAAAAAATAGTAATAAGAAATGATTGTCTAAAAAAAACAAATGAATTAATTTCTCTTAAATAAAATATTTAATTTCATTCTTATGAGTGACATAAAGTACATACTGACTCACTGAGAGAGTTTTTATTTTAAAGAGTTCAATTGATCGAGATTAATCAGGACACATATAACCCACTAATTAGGGGGTACCCTACAATTAAATTCTCTTCAAGTTCCATCAGGTGGCCCTAGCAATTACCACAAGACAATACCAACCTGGCACCTGCTTCATTTGTCAATACCAATTGTGATTTTTCAGACTCCTTTTACTACTCATAACAACTTATAACTTATTGAAACGAATGATCTCTAAGTAGTGCCTCAATCACACCACTCTCAGAAGCAAAGACTTGTAACAAAACAGAACACCCCACTTGAACGTGGTTCTGTCTCTTGCATGAAGAACTATATGCATCATACATAAAACTCCAAATATTACTTACCAAGTTACTAGTCACTAAACAATGATTAAGATATTTATTATTTATTATGACGAAGGATGTTTTCCCCTGTTTTGACATTAATCATATAACGTGCGTGATATCTTTATTTGGATTGAAGTTGAAGCTTAGAGATCCAATGAATTTAAGCCACTGATAAGGTCAACCTATTTATCCAAAAAAATTATCTTATGGTCAAACCAATATTGCACAATGTGGCATGTTCTTAAATAGCCAACATCCCATTTGCTAAACCCTAGGGGCCTGCATGCCTAGAATTACGGGTTCATGTACTCATCTCTTACTTCCTTGTCTGTTTTCAATCGAAACAAACATTATGTTTGCAATGCTTAGCCCATTTCTTTTTCATGGCGCAATAACCATCAATATTGTTGGGGAGTTTGGAAGGCACCAAAAACATTAGAATTGCCAAAACACACTAGACAAGGATATCACATCTTCAATCTCATGTTTAGCCGAGACTTTGAGATTATTTGTTGGGGAGTTCAGACAAGGCCGTTCCTATGAATCCGGAAGCTCGACTCTCTAAGTGGAAAAGAGGCCCGTAAATAAAAATGTATTTTTTTTTAAAGAACAATGTTCTATTTAAATGTTTTAAAAGATAAATACAATGTGTCGTATATATGCGATACACTCAAATGTGCAGTATGAAAGGTTTGTATTCATTTTGAGATGAAAAAAGAAATTATATTGTACAATTTCAAGCCAACAATAATTATAGATTGTCATAAGAACTATTTTAATGATAGATCCAGAACTATATAAAAGTGTAACGACATAGCACATCACTGCAAAAGTAACATTGTTATAAGTTATTAGAAACATTGACTCTATTTAACAAAATATAGTTAGTAAAATCTGTGAAAATTAATTTTGTATGAAATATTCCCGCATCAGAATGGAATAAGAAAATAAACATCTCATTCAACAATTCTAGCATTCAAGATTATCATAATTTCATAAACCTAGGGTTATATCACCAAAAAAAATTGAATTTTTTGACATAAAAACAAAAACCCTAAACAACATTAATAAAAAAGCGAAGAAAAAGAGTGCAAGAATGTGTAAAATTAGAACAAATAATTACAGTTTATACATGAAGAGAGGAAAAAGAAGAGAATTTTGAAGTAAAAACTTTGAGAATCTGTGTTATCTATTGAAGAGAGCCAGAGAATCCGTGTTATCTGTTGAATCTGTGTTGAGAATATGTGGTAGCCTGGACGGAAAACGAATCGGGGAAGAAGAAAAGGGAAGTCGATGGAGGAGTGGTGGTGATGTAAGCGTCCTATGAGTATCAGAAGAGAGAAAGAGAATAAGGAAAGAAATACGGTGGTATCAGAGTTCTCATTAGGATTTTTTTTAGTGGGGTTGTAATTAGTTGTACTACTGAGCTATAAAATTATTTTTGAGGCCCAAATCTTGGGAGGCCTGACTCCATTGAGTTGTTTGCACCCCCAAGGTCCGGCCCTGAGTTCAGAGAGAGCATCGGAAAATAAGAAATTAAGTATGTTATAGTCCGTTGTTAATCTTGATGTTCGCCAAACTCCTCAACACATCTCAATCTAAAATCTATGAAATTAAGTATATTATTTATTCTTCTTTTAAATCATTTATAGTCGATGTATGACTAAACACACTCACTTACATTTACAACAAACTACCAATATCAATATCATCTTCTAAGTTATTTGCACGATTGCTAGATATCCGAGACCATTAGATCGTAAGAATGTAGTATGAGTTTGATCTCAAGTGATCGTTCAATCTTTTAGTGTGTATAGAAGATAAACAAAACCCTCTAACATATGGATAGAGATTCGACTTCATATATAATTTAAGACAATCTTCTTAGTGTGTTAACTGTTAATTTTACGTACATTGTTTATAGCTAATAGTGATGGTAAATGATCACTGTTAAATTCGGCTCATTACATTATCATTATTTATAATAAAGAAAATGGTCACGTGTAATGCAGTTGAAGAACATGTGAAATATGGGGAAGTGTAGGGTTTTGAAGTTATTATTACGGTATGTGAACATTTTCAAGGTAAATTCATGTATCCACAGACCACGACAAATAGTTGGTTATTATTATTGTAAGATGGAAAAAGAAAACTATTGGACCCAAAGGAAGTGCATGATAATAGAAAAGGACAAAAAGATGGGCACATGCTCACATGATTTAGCACATGAAAAACTGTATACCCCCCAGGGTCACGACAAGAACTCCCTGTGTGCTACGTTTATGGTGAATATATATATAAATATAGACTTCAACTATATTCTATACTTGACCCACCTCTTCTATCATGATTCGTATCTATCTTTCATATATTGTATTTACTTCAATATACGTATTTTTGTCATGCAATGGTAGTTGCTCATGTTTCATGATTTAAATTTCCCATGATTGTTTCCTTTTTTTCTTGACAACGTATATGAGCTTTTAATTTGTATATGTGTACTGATAATCATTGAGTACTTCAATGATTTACTAAATATATTCTTATTATTTGATTATAGCTATGGATCAATAATCAGACCTTCAATGAGGATGGTCACACAAAAAGAATTACATACACTAAACCTTTGCTGTTTCAATTAATTAATGTCGATTATTTGTTCCTAAGCAATGTTTATAAATAAAAGACAACGTTGGTTCAAGTTTTTTTTTGAAGGACGTTGGTTCAAGTTTATAATATAGCTTGTCAGTTGCACATTGTTTAATCTCATTCGTATGTATTGTGATTGAACACTCATCTAGATACCTATTTTTTTTACGGTGTCCTTTGCCAATAAGGGGGAAGTGAATGTTTGTAGAGATTAATCTATCATCGTAGTTGAGTCTAAGATTTATTAAAGGAGTTGACATCTCCATACAATTTTTTTTCTTTCGTTTTTTATACTTATCGGAGATCAATATTCTCCTGACTAAAAATGATTAAGGTGTAAAAAATAGATTAAATGCTTAATATCACATGTTGGATATATTGCAACGATCATCATATGTCTTGGGAATTAATCTTGAATCCAGTTGTATGAATTTATGACAATATATGTAACGATAAGAAGGCGTGAGTACTTATATCTTAAAGTCATCCTCTTGAGGTTGAATAGATTATTAGATTATCTTGAACGTTTCTCTTAAACGAGTATAAGATATATGATTTTTTCCTCCTATTATTTTCCGGACCAATTTTACGGTCTACAAGTGAAACAAGTTTTGTATTATACACAAATCAGTTTCTACCATTTGATCATTAAATTTCACAATTGGATCAAATGAGGTATGGCCCGACTTATTGATCTAATAGTTAAAAACACACATGCGCATGCGCATAATACAAGACCATTTTAGTTAGGTACATTAAGCAAAACTTATTTCCCAATTCAAAACAGGGAGCATGCAATTTCATCACGTTATTGTCATTTGTTCAATCTCACATGTTTATAGAAAAATGGAGAGGGGACCTATCCTTTTATCTTTTTATGTAAGGTTCTACTCATTCTTTCATGGTTCTACTCATTCTTTCATTAATAGTTGTAAGATACCAAATAATACATCTCCAGAAAGAGTTGAAATTGTTTCAACCATCGTGAATCGATTAAATTATATATAGTATAGGCTATAGCTACACTATTCAAATGTCAAACATACATGTGGTGTGCAATAAGTTTTGATCACAATTTTGATATTCCAAAACTCGTCAAAATTCGATTCAGCCATTTTTTAATAAATCAATATAGCACCAACTCATAAAATAAAATTATAAGATAAGTAAATATCACTTGTGTTTCAATGTGTTGGAAATTTGGGTCGAAATTAATATACACAAAATTGGCATAATATAAATGTTACCTGCCTAGGAATCCCGTGATATGTGTAGAGAGCTAGCTAACGAGCTAGTCTGCCCTAAAATTTATAAAACAACAAGTAAGGAGGCGGAATGCTTAAATTAAAATGCTTTGCAGCATTGAAATAGTTAAATAAAAGCTTAAAATAACCAATTTACAATTACACGCATTTTTCTTATTTAAAACAAAAGAACAGAGGAGCTAAAAACATTGGCATTTGGCTTAGCCCGTGAGTTCATTCCTAGCTTACAATTTGGTGACTCATGACACATATAGTCTATAGAGAAGAGAATTAGAAAGTGAATTTTTTGACAAATGATCATGTGATATGATAGAAAAAAAAGAGACCGATAAAAAGATAGATGAGGCTAGTTATATCAAAGAGAAGAAGGGTCTAAATATGTAACCGGTAGTATGAATTGTGTCAATGAAAAAGTATTAACAATTAGGTTCAAAGTTTGCTTCTAACTAGGCTAACTATGACTATCTCAAAAATATTGTAAAAGACGTCACAATATGTCATTTTTGTTCATAAATAGAGAGGTGGTGTAATTATAGTTTTTGAATGTATTTTTTTAAGGAAGTTTTTGAATGTATTGAAATTGTGAAAATACCTATGAGTGTTTCTTTTGTTAGTAAAAATATTAAAAATAGATTACTTTAGTTCACGGGGTTATAGAACAGAAGAAGTCTAATCTTTTTGGCTAAACCCAACCACCATTAGTAATGAAAAATTGTTTGTAATAGATTCTATTGAAAATCATTTTTAATAGGCAATTTTATTTTAAAACGGGTGATTTCCTTTTTATTATGAATTGTGTTGATGAAAAAGTATTAAAAATTAGTTTCAAAGTTTGCTTCTAACTATCCTAGTTATGCATATTGTAAAAGAAAGACGCAATTTGTCATTTTTGTTCATAAACACGAAAGGTGGTGTAATATAGTTTTTCAATGTATTGAAATTATGAAAATACTTATGATTGTCTCTTTTGTTAGTAATTTTACAAACTAAATTAACTTTACAAAAAACACATTTGAAGATCGATTCATTAAAAATAAATACATTCATAGATATTTTTGTAATTTTACTACCTTCAAAAGATTATAATAATAACATTTGACACATTAAAATACCAAATACTTGTTTCTCAATGTATTAATGAATACCATAATACTAAAACAATTTCCTTACTTCAATTATTTTTTGTCGATTGGATTGGTTTTACACTTAATTATTATAAGAAATATGATTATGAGTTTCTCAATGAGCATACAATATTTCATATTAAGAATAGAATCAAGACATATAAGTTTTGCGCCCTCAAAAAAATTAAGCTAACTTCACCACTAGCTGCTAACTAATTTTCGCAACTCTAACAAATTAACCATTAAGATTTCCTTATAAAAAAAAAGGAGGGAGGTTAAAAAAATTGTGAGAAAAAGATAGTGCAAACTTATCTCTTAATTATCATGAAATTAACAAACATTGGTGGGGGGCCCAACCTTGTCTCAATTGCCAATTGGAGTATCTAATAGCTAAGTGAAAACTGGCAGAAAACAAGGGGCATTTAGATCTACTTACTTACAAAACTCTATAAAAGGGAAGGTACTTGTATTACTGTCCAAGCACAACATTCCATCTATAGCTAGCATCCTAGTTATCTATTTTAGTTTCAGTTTCTTCAAATCATTCAAAAGGATCACATTATGGTGTCTAAAGTGGAAGAAGCAATGAAGAAGAACAAGCAACAACAATCACAACAACACAATCAACAACAACAAAAACAAATTCAATGCAACAAAGGAAAAGCTGGAAAGTTCAAAAGGAGCAGTTCCAATGTGGAAGAGGATGGTCTTTCTTCTGCTATTCTTTTTCTAGCTTGCATAGCTTGTGCTCCTTCCTATGGATAACACTCACAATTCAATATTAATGCATTCCTTAATTATCAATTCCTAGCCCTCTTCATCTCTTATCTTCTTCATACCTCTCATCAATTAGAAAATTAGATTAATTATATTCAATTATCTCTTCTTTCTTTTTTCAGCACTTATCTCTTGAATCTGCATCTTGTCTATAAACTATGGTTTTAGAAATTATAGTATAGCCTTTAAACAGTATATAGTTTCATGTCATTATTATTATTATTTCTTAGTAATTGTACCCTCAATAATTCAGTATTAATTGTAATTCATTTGTGCAATATCTTCTCTATTTCAGGTATTGTATAATTTTTTCCTCGACATCAAATATATATAGTTTGTGATATTTTTTTATCGGTCTTGTATCTCGGAGAAAATAGTTAAAAAATCTATAAATAAAAAATGTTGTTTTAAAGATATAATTTTTAACTTTTAATTAAATACTAATTACACCATTTTTTATAAAAAAAATATTTATTTTAGTTGCTTAACCAATGTCTTAAAGATAAAGTTTTATTATTCTCCTTTTAGATAAGCAAATATTTATTGAAAAGAGAGCAAAGGGTACTCAAATCTGATTACAAGAGGAAAATCAAGCATACTCTAAACATGAAATATGATTGTTCCACCAGTCTACAAACAAATTATTCTTCTCCCTCCCTCTCTTACTAATAAGCCAAAGTCAAGAAATCTTCTTGATTATGTCAGCAAGCAAAGTATACCTCTTTTTGTTTTTGAGTCTTGTTGGTTTATTTTAGTCCCTACAAAATTTATTTATATTAGAATTTATCCCTATAATAAATTAAATATTTAATTTGGTCTTTCAAAAGAAGAACTAAAGTAAATATTACATGGACCAATTTGAATATGAATAATATTTACATCGACTAACCCAAAAAAACAAATGTACAAAAAGACAAAAATATATTAAGGACTAAAAACCAAAAATATATTTTTACAAGGATAAAAGTAAAATAAGTTTAATTTCAGCAATGTGAGTCGCTGCTTCAAACAGTATAATTCCAATTGCAACACAAGTGTATGAAACATGTGCTTCATAAATGATATTTTGTTTTCCCTCAAAAAAATGATATTTTGTTTGACATTAAAATTTTGTTGTCAAACAAAGCATCCTTTGATTTTTATGTGTATTTTAAAATATGCGTAAATTGTATGAAATAAAAAGTAGAAGATAGATAAAGATAAATATATACAATATCACACATGATGTCTAAACCTTAATGTTCAAATACACATTCTTCTAATTATATGAACTTTTTTAAAAGGATTCAAAATTTAGTATAACAGGTTAAACTATTTTTTTATTACCATTAAAAACTTAATATAATTTTAAACTCGTAACAACAGAAATAAAATGAAACCTTCTTTCAAAAAAAAAAAAAAGAAATAAAATGAAACCTGACAATGTAGCGTGTCAGTCCATGTGGTCTACCGTTTAACTAGAACCACCTAAAAGCCCCACATTTTACAAGTAATTAATTGTTTTTTTAACACAAGTACTTGCTTATAATTCAAAAGACCCATTATTTGTAAAAAAAAAAAAAAACCGTAATTTTAGATTTCTTAATTTGTGTCTTAAAAGTACAAGATAACAAGACCTATAGTTCAATGCAAATTACAAATTCATTCGATATAATTGTTTATTTTAAATAATTTTACACATCAATTTGAAACACATTTATAACCATCAAAACCTTTCGACGAGTTTTATGTCTATCGAATCCTACAAAACTCATAAAATTAATCTCTTAAAAATAATATGTTTGATAAAATTAATTGTTGAAGTGGCTGATAAGTATAAAATGACATAAAAGAATCTGTTTTTTTTCGTGTCTGGTTATATATATATATAAACAACTACACATTTTTTTCTAATCAATTTACTTTTTAATATTTTAATTTATGGTTAAATATGTTTTTATGACTGCTTTTGGTTTCAAAAATGAATCCCAAAAATAAGAGCAAGGTGGAAAAAAAATGCGAGCAAGAATGTATAAAATTTTAAAGCGTACAGTAGGCTAATTATAACAAAATATAAAGCATTTCTTTAAAAAAATATATTTAAAGCCGTTCATTAAAAAAACAAAGCAATGGCAGTTTTTCTTTTTTTTTTTTAAGGGAAAAACATGGCAGTTATGAAATGGGTACATGGGTAGTTAGTTTTATTAAAAATAATTAAATTAAATTAATAGGGTTGAAATTGAAAGAAAATATAAAAAGCTACAAGCTAAAAATTCAAAAGCTACTTGAAATAGCTTTTCAAAAAACGCTATAAGTTAGTGGAAAAAACTTTTTACCAAACACATCTTATTCTAACAAAACAAGTTTATAAGCTAATCCAATAAACTGTAAGCTAGCTTATTTGTGTTACCAAACACAACCTTTATGTACCGTTTAGAAAGAAGAAAAAAAACCATTTGTCCCTGCATGTTCAATGGTACATGCATTTCTGACCTTAGCAAAGGCATGTTGTCCAAGTCCAGCTACATACACTACAAAAACAAAATCGTAGACCCATATTGCAGCAGCCCTCGTTACAAGTTAATTCCAATGTCTTTACGTGTGATTTTTTTATTTTATTTCATATCTTCACTTGAGAAAGCCACATTTCCAATCTTGTTAGTTTTTGGATGAAGATAAATTAAATACATTTGTAATTGCTTTCTAAATATGTGGATCTTCACCCCTAAACTTTTTTTTAGCAAAAAATAATAATTGTATCACGGTCTTTTCTTTTTTATTTTAGCTATTAGATTTTCTGTAGATGACTTTTGCAATCTTAAGTTTGGTCGAAAGTTAAGGAAGATCTAGTAAAACAAAAATCGACGTTGAGTTGATTTTAAATTCCCTTAAACAATTCATCTTTAACTAAAACTCATAACAACTTGATTGAACTTTGAAGTATGGTGGTCTTCGATACTATGTAAGTGAAAAAATATAATCATTTCAACCAAAAACAAAATCACAATGAGTTGGTTGAGACCTGAAAAATGTGATATATTAGTCATGATTTTTTCATTAGAAATGAGATATGCAAATGAGATAGATAAAAAATGGAATCAATATGAATATTTGTAGTTCTTAAAGAACTATTACAATGATGAATAATAATTCATTCTTTAAGCAAATCTTTCATGAATATTTCAATATTAGATTTTTAGTTTTTCAAAAACTATATCACAAATCTTCACATGAATTAAGAAGCATAATTCTTTACGCAATCTTCTTAGATGCTTGAATATGTGATTCTTCTAAAATTTATCAATAATAACAAACATGGTAATGTGTTAACTAAACAAAATTCTCTATGCGAGAAATATACAAGATTAACATATTAGAATAAAACTATAAAAGCCATAAGAAAGGGCTCCGTCTAGGGTGCATAACCCTAATGGGTTTCTCACCTGTAGGAGACCATAAAGAAGACATTTTTTTTTTGTTAACTAAAATGACTTTTAAGTGTGATAATAATATTTTAATTAATAGGAAATTTTAAAATTGACCTTGTATTTAAATGAAAGGTTAAATATGTTTTGGTCTTTATAAATATACAAACTTTTTATTTTAGTTAACACATGTCTAATCTTCATTATATTTTAAAATTTTGGCGTTTAAAAATATTATAATATGGACCGAAGATTCTGATTGCCTAATTAAATTTTGATTTTTTAAGAGGAAGGTTTATGAAGTGAAAACTTCACATGCTTTTATAAGAGCAAAATTTCTTTTAATGTAAATATAAGTAGCCAGTAAGTTACAAACGCATAAATGTTTATATTGGTTTCACAATCAATTATTTTCCGCCAAAATTAGGGAGAAACTCTTTTATAAAAAAATCAATTTTTTTAACATATAATGAATTAAATTTGATTTTTTTTAACGCCAAAATTTAAGATAAAACTAATACAAATCTGGACCTAAAAATCATTTTATGAGGTAATTTTTTGTAGTGTATATTATTTTTAAAGATGGTGTATATTTTATAATATTTTAATCAAGTATGTAAAAAATCATTTAAAAATTTAAAAGTTTAAGTATAATTAAACAAAAAAAATTCTTCAAAAAATAATTAAACA
>Ga0315913_1004738_pt1 | contig 16476 bp, 15 predicted proteins | sample MpolsnodulesMG_FD_207736 | JGI IMG/M metagenome (GOLD analysis project Ga0315913, IMG submission 207736) | Medicago polymorpha root nodule microbial communities from Los Angeles, California, United States - small nodules | ecosystem: Host-associated > Plants > Roots > Nodule | place: USA... | reverse complement strand
GTCATCGAAAATAAATATATAAAAATATGATAATGGAAAGAGAAACAGAAAAAAAAAATATACAGGTTCAATTATGAATGAATCAAAAAGATAATAGAATTGCTAACCTTCACAACTTAGATGATCTGCAACAAAAAAATAAAAGAGGGAACTCACTTGTTTAGAGAATAGAGAGAAGAATAACGATTAGGCTGTGAAAAAAGGAAGATTAGTCTTTGTATATATAGCAAAACAAGGATATGATTGGAATTTTAGTTTGTTTTAAACATATCTTTTTTGTTAAAATTCCGTAACAAATTTCTCTCTCCTCTAAAAATAATCTATTAAAAAAAAGTTGCTCATAACAGCTTCTTATTTGAAGCAGTTTTTAGATTTTTTTTAGATTCTGATTTTTTTGAAAATCTGTAACAAACAAATGCAATATTAAAAAAAGTGATTATTTTTAAAAAAAAAGTGATTTTCTTATAAAAAAAACTGTAACAAATAAGCCCTATATCTTTCGATCTTGGAAGATTGTATTGGAATCGCTTCTGTTATTTATTTTTATTTTTTTTTAAAAGATTCTGTTATTACGCGGCACTTTATTTAAAAATTATATTTACCTTTTGTTATTTTTCAAGAAAAATTTATGTATTGAGTATTACATAAAGATGGAAAGAAAGTGGAATTTTCATACAAATAATGGAAAAAAGTTTTCATCTAAGAATGTGAAATAAAGTAAAAAGATACATAATTTTCAAAAAAGGTTTGAGGTGTGACAATTACTAAACTAAGTCAGAAATTAAAGAACATATACTCCAAAACAGAGATAGGTCAAAATATTACAGTAAAACAAGAGCAAATCTTTGACATATTACATCACATACATACCGATCGGTGACGGTATATGGGAAATATTCCAATTTCAGTCAATTTGTCTGCTATCACAGCTAACAATTCTTTTATTATTAAAAAGCAAAAACTGTTTTCCACCTCATGAATTGAATTAACAATTTTTCAGGAGGAAAGAAAAACAAACATTCAATCCAATACATCTGCAACTCAGAGCTGAACCATATTCACGGTTCGTTCGTGGACTGCCATGGTTGGTACCTGGTCCAGTTTCTCTGCCCTGGATTGAGAGCATGTCCCTTGGAATGATAGATAAACTCTTCACCATGTCCAGACAGATTTTCTTTATGATCAAGACCGTACCTTTTGGGTTTCAATAAAAGAAGCTGCAGCAAATTCATTGCAAATATTATGTTGGGGCTGTATATTTTCTTAGTATATGGTATTACTTAGAAAAAGAATTAGGAAACAAGCCAATTTACCTCATCGCCGGTGTGATCAGTTATGAAGTGGAGCCAGCCATGCCATTCAGCAGGAACCTGAGAAGCATTATATCTAGACTTCTCTGCATATTCAACCCACCTGTGTCTCCCTGTCAAATTTTAACAATAATATGTCATTTGCTATTACATCAAGAATTTTAAATAGTGTCCAACCAAAGTTTGAGTCTTTGACAATATATTATAGAATATGGAAGATTTGATTACTCTAAAGTGAATCACACTTTCAGACAGAAAAGTGAAGTGTTATTGCCATTGATTGGGAAATCAATGGGGAATGCACAAAAATGTAGAGTAAGAACAATGTTTCACTACTTTCCAACTACCTCACCTAGGAAATGCACAAAAATTTCTATGATTTTGTTTGTGTCCAACATATGTTTGCAGAAGAGTCCTACATTGCCTCCCAGGGTGGCCCTCTTTAGTGTCATGGTCATGGAGAAGTTTAGGTTTGGGAAATCAGCCTCCCTCAACTGTAGTTTTTTTTACGATATTTTGAAGACATCCTACATGGTACTCAATGTTTAGGCTCTGATTTCAGTCTTTCATATCTCTAATGGCCCTCAGACATGAAGCTTGGGTAGAAACTCTTACTCTTCCTCCCTCTGTAAAACTGGCTGTTCGTTGGGTTTGAAAAACAGTTTTAGGCTTGAGACGCCTGCACCACTAATCAGACCCCACAAGCAGTTCTGCGTATAAAGTTTCAATAGCTCTCTCTGTTTTAAAAGATTCCCCCATCCTCTCGCTGTGTGTTGCACACACAATTGTCCCAAATGGAATGCAATCATCTTATATAGATGTTCGGCTATACGCTTGAGCTAATTGTGCAGATAGAGAGATATGGAGCAAGTGTTTACATCTATTTTTCTTGACCAGATTGTTAATATTGTGATATTGATTGCTTACTTGCAAGGATATGTAGTAACTCCAATAATTGCATTAGACATTTATTCCCTCAGTAGAATTCTACTCCATACAGAAACTCATATAAGATAGTATTTTAAAAGCCACAACATTACACCATATCTCATTCTTATTTTATTTTATTTTTTTAAACTGCCAATGCTAGTAATGTTGGTTTTTATGCTGAGGGTGGGGATCGAACCACTGACCTCCTTATCACTCCACTCCTTAACTCTCCCACCTCATCCACCATGTCATCCTTAAAAGTTATATCCCCCTCTATATCTTTTTATGATGGGAACCTGTTTTGTAACATGAAAATAGGGATAATTCCCTCTATTACAGAACTAGAACACTGTAGAACTTCGAGGGTCTACAAACCACCCAATTACCTAAATGCCGTAATTCTCTCAAATGATAAGCTGATTCTCTCTAATCGCTCTTATGTATACACATCACAGAACATAACTAACTAACTAAAAGGTTTTACCTATCATGTTTATTATGTTATAATGAGATAGCAACGTGTAATAACCAGAATGCTTGATGCCAGCGATTGCAGCCCAAGTGATCATAACTGGGCTTGGCTCAATGGATTGGTTTTCATTCATTTTGGCCATATCCATTTATGCCGACCCCACTTAGTGGAATAAGGCTTGGTTGTTGTTGGCCATATCCATTTATCAGAATAAACCACATACACATAGAGATATAAACAGAGAGAGTGGGGCACCAACCATACTGTGTGTTTTCAGTTTTCTCGTAATACTTGTTACCATATTTATCAACACCAACAAGTGTTGCCCCGATATTGTGGATCTTGGTTTGCCTGCATAAATTCAGAAAGTAATTAGAGTGGAAGAGGAAAAACACTTGTAACACAAGGGAATTCAAATCTCGAGGTAAAATGCAAATTAACAGCAGAAATATTAATATCAAAAGCTGAGCCCTTCACCAACTTTACAGAAACAAATCTAAGGGCCTGTTTGGATTGGCTTATTTGAGTTCATCTACTGACATAAGCACTTGTGAGACTGTATCTTCAATTCTTTGTTAGCTCTCCAAAATAGCTTATGAAAATAGATTATGTCTTACGCAAAAAAAAAATTAATTAATCTTTTGTTATAAAAATAGCCAAGACATAAGCCTCAAGTTAAGTTGTTTATCCAAATAGGACCTGAATCTAATTGCAATGAGACACATAAGTTCTTTCAACTCAACCTAACGTATGGTTGGATGGAGGATTTAAGGGGGAACAATAGGACGGATAAATTTTCATTTCAAATGAATATTTACAAATTTCTTAATTTTTAAAAAGAACATGCTATCATGAAACTCAATATCCTATCCATATTCATTATTTTGAATATAACATAACTCATTCCAAAACGAAAATGCTACCCTCCCATTCCTTTTCTTCAAAAACCCTCCATCACAATAGTGAAAAATTGTCTTTATCCGTAACAACTTGCAATCAAAACACCTAAAAGCTCTCTTCAAACCCGAGTTTGGGCATGCAACAATATAAAAACTCTTAGTGAGAGTTTGTCGCCCATTTGGGTCCCACCCAGTGCGAGGGATTAGTCTCCCCAGATGGACGTGCAGGATACTCGGTTTACATCCAAAAACAACATCTAAAAGCTCGTATCCTTATAGGGAAATTATGAAGCAACAAAATGTAACAATTGTCGTCATTATCATGTTTGTATTTGAATACAAACACACACCCAGGAAAAAGGTCAAATGTATAAACAAAAAAAAAAAATTGACTTACAATAGGTTTCCATCAGGAAGGCATCTCCTGAAAATTGAAAACGAAAAACAATATCAGCACCTCGAATCAACGAACTTTCGATGCTTAATCACATCTAACATTTATTCAAATAATGCACAGCAAAATCACATTAATTAGCCTAAACATTGAAATCAAATTGGAGTTTCATTTCAACAATTAAATTCTATTTTCCAGATAAATATATGAAATAATAGTGAAAAAAGCGCATTTTTTAGCTGAATAATGACTTAAATAAAACGAAAGGTACTACACGATTTGTGAAATTGAATAATAATTGAAAAAGAGAAATGGAAAGGGGAAAAGGGACAAACAGGTATCCTTCATCTTTGAGGTGTCTGAAGAAGCCACCGAGACCTTTCTCCTTCACTGTGTTTAAGATGCTCTTCACCACCGACGACGCCATGATCGATCGATCTCAACACCACCACGTTCTCTTCTCTTCTCTTCTCTTCTATATGTTGGTATGGTAATTCCATATAAATATTTAAAATTTCATTTTTAATCTCTACAAGATAAAATCATATTTTTTAGTTTTCATAAAATTCTCTGTTTGCATTTTTAATATTTGTAAATATTTTACGTCAATACTTTTTATCTTTAAAATGCTAAAGAAAATGTTACAAGGGCCAAAAAAGTGGTTTTATTTTATTAGCATTAAAAATAAAATTTCGAATATTTATAGAGACTATTTACTTAACTAACCCTATAAAATATAATTAATCTCCCCAAAATCCATTTTTTAATACATTTTCTATACAATTTTTTGTAATTAAAATTACATTTTTTGTCTTTTAACTTAATTTTAAATAACTGTTTGATCCTTAATTTTGGTATTGCATTTCTGTTCTTTTGATTCATTTGCATTTGAATTTTTAAGTTTCAAATACATGATTTTCTTTTCTATTAGCCTCACAATTTTCTTTTCTTATAGTAGTTTTTCATTTCATCTACATTATCATATATTTGTTAGATTTAGAGTTTAAAAATTTATATGCAAATGGTCCTGAAGAACAACATTATAATGAAAAAAGATAAAGGACGAGACTTCTTGACAATGTTATAAAATAAATCAAGTCATCAATCGTTTATTACTTTAATAATCCTTCTTGAAACACTTATTGTTTTTGTTGCTTCTAATTAACAGCAGTGCACTTCTGTCTTAGGTTGTGTAATGAACATCCGATATGTAATCACCGGAGGTGTAAAAATAAAATTTTAAAATAAACATCTGGTAAATACCTATCACAGGTGTAAAAATGAAAATTTAAACAAACGTCTGAAAGTTATATATAGGTTGCTCCAGTAGTTATATACCGAACATGTTATTGAGGTTTAAAACATAATTTTAGGGGGGCTAAAGAAATACGAGGGGGGCCTACAAAGAAATTCTCATAATATTTAGAGTACTACTTTTTCAACCATATGCCCTTCTCACGCGCCCTGCAAAAATTACCAAATTGCCCTCTAGAAAACAAAATTTGAACATGTAAAACGTGGTCCGGATTACATATTCCGATCGAATTCGAAGTATAAAAGGAAGTTCACCCCCCATTTTTACAGTTTCACTTTTTACTTACTCTCTCTCTCTAATCTCAAAATTCTAACTACAAAAATCCAACCAAAATTGGTGAAAACTTGCTCAAACGGACCGCATTTCAATCCTTCATAAACATCACATGGAAGGTTAGTTCAATTTCTCTATGCATGCGAGTAATTTGTATCGTTTTTTTTTCTTCTGCACTGAAGCAGTCCGGATTTCGTTTTTCGAATTGGATTGTTGTAATCCGGAAAATAAATTCCGGAAACGCTCAAAATTTGATTTGGTCGTCTGTTTTGTAATGTTTTGTGTTGATTGTGTTGTGTGCATGTTACAAAAGGTTCATCCTCCACTCAACGCGTCAGGTTGGCAGGGCATGCTTCCTGAAGGAGAGAGCGTACCTAACAGATGGAGGAGGATGATGTTGTTCTGAGGCGTCGGGGTTCCAGAGGACGTCGTGCTGATGTCGAGCATCAGCCAAAGCAGCATGAGCAAGAGTATGTCGAGATGGACGTGCAACTAATGGAGGAGCAAGAGCATTAGGAGGAGCTTCAGGCAATGGACGAGGATATGGAAGATGCCGAGCCACGACGAAGGCGAACGAAGAAGATGCGTGTGGTGGACCTTGACCCACTTGATGACTATGCCGGTGGCCCACACGACATTTGCCTGCTGTGGAGGTACCATGTGCACGTGGCTAGGAAGGCGTCTAAGGGTAAGGTATTTATTAATGTTAAACTTACTTTAATATGTTGTTAATCTGTGTGAAAATGATGTTGATATTTGTGAAACTGCCTCTTTATGTACTGTTGAATTGTTAAACTGCCTGTTTGTGAAGTCATGAGTGTAAACTGATGTTTAGGTATTATTTTTAATTATTTGCAGTGGCGAGGCAATTTAAAATGCATCGGCAACAAAAAGAAGATAGATGTGATGCATGATAAAGATACCACTCCTATCATGGTTGTACGGTGGTGGCGTGACAGATAGCAGGGCACTGGTCTTTCTTGGCTTCAGGATACCAGCTACAACATGATTGGCCACGATCTGATTTGTGCCTTTATGGAGAGGTGACACGAGGAGACTTCGACCTTCCACCTTCCGTTTGGGGAGATAACAGTGACATTTGATGATGTGTCATGTTTGTTGCATCTCCCCATTGAAGGCATGCTTCTGTCCCACGCGTTCATATCACGGGACGAGGCGGTGGAATGGATGAAGACGTACTTCCCGTCTGTTCCGGGTGAAGCTCTTGTTGAGGTGACGAAGACCAAAGGTGCACATTGCTGTTTTGACTACTTGCAGAGGATTTTTCAAGCAATGTATGAAGGAGCAGTAGGAGTTGGAGACTGAGCATGGTGTGACTCGGGGGGTGCAGAGCTTGCGGGACCAGGCTGTCCGCATATATTTGCTATACTTGGTGGGGATCACGCTCTTCATTGACAAGAGCCAGAATGATGTGGATGTTGTCTACCTGAGGTACTTTAGATACCTTGATCTTGTTGATCGGGATCCACGCGCGATGTTTTTTTACCATTGTCTGGTTTGGGCACACCAGACAACTATAGAAACCATCTAGATAGGCTAGATCTGAGTGGCGTTGTCATGACCCCATATAGAGAGCACCGTGCGGTATGTCCGTTTGAGCGCGTCAGCCTTTACTCTAAATGGCTGAGATACGGAGACCGCATGGTGAGATATCTACTAGAGTGGGTGCTTCGTCAGTTTGGGAGGGTTCAGACTATCCCTCCACATCCCGCTGAGAGTCCACCTCCTGTGATTAATTTGGCGGATATCACAAACCGCTTTCAGCATGCACTTGATCATGCTCTGACACCTGAGCAATTGGAGTATCATATAGTTCATGGTGTGGAGGCAGCAAATGGATACATCGAGTGGTTTTATCATCATTCTCAGCCACGCATGATTCTTCCTGACATGCCAGTACCGGTGCCGAGGCCACCAGAGCATGAGGTCCTTGATGCGCGAACTGCTCAGAAGGATGAAGGGTTTGGGTACTTACAGCTTTGCGGAAGGATGAGCCGCATCAGAGACCATGTCTATGCTGTGATGTCTAGTGGTCTGGTGCCGCGAGGGTCTGAGGCATGACAACATTTGAAGGATATGTTGAAAGAGGTGCATGATGAGAATGTTTACCATCGTCGGGGAGCTACTGAGGGTGGCAGGGGTGCCAGAGGTTGTAGGGGTGGAGGCAGTGGTAAAGATGTAGTTATTAGGAGTTGATTATGTTATGTTATGTTTGAACATCTTGGATAAATTTTAGTGATGCAACATTTGGATAATTTTTAACGTTATGTAATCTTGGATAATTTTTAATTATATTTGATTAATGTTATGTTTGAAAATTATGTTGTGTTGATAATTGTTATGTTATAAGTTGAATTTACTGCTAGAACATATGGTCACCGACATGGTATGTCTATTTAGAAGCAAGCTAAATGCGCCAAAAACAGAGGCTTAGCCAAAACATATGGCTTCTGCCTTTGTACTAATGCAGTTCAAATTATATAATCCGGACTATTTTAACACTTTCCAGATTATATAATCCGGAACCATCATTTCCCACCCCCTTTTGTTGACTTTCAACGGGGTGATTTACACACTTCGGATTAAAAAATCCGGATATTGTACAAACTATATAGATTATGTAATTCGAATCCATCTATTCAAAACTGACATCATCATCCATCAGGGTGGTTGTAGTGCCAAAATCCACAAATTAATATTCCGGAAGGTGTTCGGATTATATATTCCAAACTAGGGGAATTTTTGGAAAAAAATAGGGCGCACGAGAATTTCATAGGGTGGGAAAAGTAATACCCTAATATTTGAGTGTTACTTTTCCCACCCTATTGCCTTCTCGCGTGCCCTGTAAAATTTACAAAAATGCCCCTTTGCAGTCCGGATTACGTAATCCGGATTGCATTAGCACCATGAAAAAAGGGTCTAAATGTTGGAATTTTGGATTTTGAAGGCGGAGTCCCGTAAGAAGTCTCTTCAAAGAGAGTCTTAATCATAAAAACACAAGGATGAAAGATTGGAAGATCAATACTGTTCTTAAAATGACTATCAATGTTACAAACATGTTCAGAATTTGTGTTGGTGCTGTCCAGATTGCATCAGCACCATGAAAAAAAGGGTGTTTAGGGGGTGTTCGGATTATGTAATCCGAAAAAATCATGTAACGCGCCTTATTTTTTTGAGATTTATGGATTACACAATCCGGAAATATCCGTAACTCATTTTTTCACCCTTTAACAAAGGAAAACACCATTCCGGATTATAAAATCCGAAAACTTCAAGGACATTTTTAGAAAAAATAGAGCGTGCGAGGAAAGCCATAAGATGAGAACAGTAAATCTCCTAATATTTACTTAGACTAAACCCTGAGAAGTAGATAGCGGGCCTTGTGAACTAACAGACAAGCCAAGCCCAACCCAACAAAGTTGAAGTGTATATATATTGTAGAAAAAACAGAATATAAACACTTTTTCGTTTCTCAATTTCCCATTCCAAAGAGATAGTAGCACTAGCAGCGATATCAAAAGAGAGAGAGAGAACGAACGAACGAACTAAGCAGTGACTCAAACTCTCTGAGCAACAACAATGGACAGAGAATGGGGTTCAAAACCAGGAAGCGGTGGAGCCGCCACAGCTCAAAACGAAGCAATAGACCGCCGTGAACGACTCCGACGACTCGCTCTCGAAACCATAGATCTAGCAAAAGATCCCTATTTCATGCGAAATCATCTCGGTAGTTACGAATGTAAACTCTGTCTCACTCTTCACAACAACGAAGGTAACTACCTTGCTCATACTCAAGGGAAACGCCATCAAACCAATCTCGCTAAACGTGCTGCTCGTGAAGCCAAAGATGCTCCTACTCAACCTCAGCCTCATAAGAGGAAGGTTAATATGAAGAAATCTGGTATGAAAACGTTCAAACCCTTAATCCTTGTTTAATTATTTGTTAATTGAAATTATTAATTGATTTTTTTTTTTTGTTGGTTATGGTTGCAGTTAAGATTGGGAGGCCTGGATACCGTGTGACCAAACAATTTGACCCTGATACCAAGCAAAGATCTCTCCTTTTTCAGGTTTGTTCTTGTTTGAAGTTTGAATTTAGATTTTGTTTGTTAATTATATGTAAAATTGTTTTTTGTGGTTTTAAGTTATTTAATTATACTGGATTAATAATAAGTTCTAGGCCATGTTTGGATAAATAACTTATTTTGTAGTTTATGGCATGAGTGTTTATCATATAAGCAAGCTCAGATAAATAAGCTATTTCTAAGTGAAATAAAACTGTTTTTGGATAAGGTATAAGTTGTTTTTATAAGTTATCTTTGCAGGTTTATGGAAATAATTTGAACATAGCTAATGAACATGTTATAAGTTGTTTTCATAAGTTTTCTCAAACATTGTCACAATTTATTTGCTGTGAGAGTGAGACTCAGGCTCTGTTTGGATAAAAAGCTTATTTTGTTGCTTATAGCTTATAAATGCTTATGAAAAACTATTTTTGTAACACAATATATAGTAAAGCTGAACTATTTTTTTGTTTTCTATAAGTTGCTTTTATAAGTTGTCCAGGAGGGTTTATGGAAATAAGCTAAAAACAACTTATGAACATGTCATAAGTTGTTTACATAAGTTCTCCCTACCAGTGTCACATGTGTTTTTGCCGGTAGATATGTTCAACTAAGTCGATCCAAATAGGCTCTTAAACGATTAATCTAGTAAAATTGAATAACTTAAAGGGTGTAAGTAGCAATTTTGTTTAAACTGTATAAGTAAGAATATTCTAGCTCTTAGATTTTAATGGTTATATATTTCAAATTGATTTTGGGAAAATTTAGAGGATTAGGAGTACTGGTTGTATATGAGAAGATACACGAGGATTAAGAATGGAAGTCTCTCTCGGCCGTACCATGGATTACTAGGGCCCCCTTCCCCTAGGAGCCGGAGGGTTAACACCAAAAAAAGAAGAAAGAATGGAAGTCTTAGAGAGCAAATTAGGGCAGCGCTTATTAGTGGAGAATATGATGTGGTAGAGTTACAAAATAGTTGGTTTGTTTGGGTGTGTGTTGGCTGTGGAGAAGACTCATAGAAATGACAGTGAAGACAGTGGATCAAATGAAGGATAACACAAATTTTAGGGATAGAGGGACAGCAGCGAATACGTTAAGTTGCACTATTAAGAAGGATTCAGATTTAAATGGTTTGTAATTAGGTACAATTTACTTATGATAGGACAATATCCATGTATTAAACTCCATGAGAGAAGACTCCGGTGGTAGTGATAGTGGTTGTTGTTGTCGATTACACTTCTCCATGCAGGTATTAGGGTAGAGAGAGTATTATGATAGGAATGAAACCGTAGAGAGAAAATTAGGGTAGCACGATTCTGTAAAAGATGGCGGAGTCACATATTGGTTGGTTTATTTGGGTATGTGTGGAGACTGGATAAGACTTGTAGAAACACTTGTGAGGAGAGCAGATTAGATGATAGATAGTACAAATATTAGGGGTTGACATGAGGGACATCAAAGAAGACTGTAGGTTCAACCATTAAGAATGGTTTGATTCTAAGTGGTTTGTCATTGAACACAGATACAGTTCATGATAGGACATTATGGTGGTGATGCTTCACCCATGTACCCGAAAATGTGAGAATAGACTGCGATGTTGCTGGTTATTGTTGTTGTAGTAGTCAATAACACTTCTCCTTGTGATTTCCTCAACATTGAAGGCTTCTAACATTATATGATAATAATAAAATTTTAAAATTTTATTGATGCAGATTGAATATCCTGAGATCGAAGACCTCGCAAAGCCAAGGCATCGATTTATGTCCTCATATGAGCAGGTAGACTTTTAATTTATTGATTTACACAGCCCCCTATTTTTTTTTGTGTGTGTGTTCTGAAGTCAAGCTGTCAAATTATTTTTTGTACACAAAGCCATGTCTTAACATTTCTGTTTTTCTCTCGTTCACATTTTTATGTATACAGAGGATTCAGCCATTTGATAAAAGATACCAGTATCTATTGTTTGCAGCTGAACCTTATGAAACAATTTCTTTCAAGGTAAATAGTTACTCTAGTTTATTATTTATCATGTTTTGGGCGATGAGTACATACATATATTGAGTTCTGGAAATTTACCTTTTTGTACTTGTTAATCAATCCACATTTCAGGTACCAAGCACAGAAATTGACAAGTCCACTCCAAAGTTTTTCTCACATTGGGACCCAGATTCAAAGATGTTCACAGTTTAGTACATTTATCCCCTTTCTTTTCTAAGATAAAAAAATTTGTCCATTCTTGTGTACATAATTTTTGTGTGATTGTGAATAAGTTAATGGTATATGCATCATCCAAGAAAAAACGAAAACCTTCTGTCAAAATAAACAAAATGCTCATGTTGTGTTTGGTTAGCAATATTTTTGGAAAAGTTATCTTTTGATTGAAAACTTCTCTTGATATCAAAATATGCTAATCCAAACTCAGTTTATCATCAAACATCAAAGCACAAGGTTGGCCAGTTATGTCCAAATCCTTGCATTTTTTGTTTGCTCTTGTGCTAACTAATGAATCAAGCAGTTAATAGTGGAACTAAGATGAGAATTTCCATTCTTCATGCTTGATCTGTTTTGTTCTTTTTGCTTACGTGGCATGCATTATTGATATTTAATTTTCTTTAGCAGCTACTGACGACAGAACTTTTCCTTTGTCTGCAGCTGCAGTTGTATTTTAAAACCAAGCCACCAGAGGCAACCAAACCACAGCTGCCTGCCTCTGCACCCAATGGCACCACAGCACCTGGTGTTCCGCCAAGGCCTATGCCCCCACCACCACAAGCTCCACTACCACCACCACCACCTCCTCCACAAGGGCTACCTCCTGGTGCACCTATGGGAAATCCTCCACGGCCCCCTCCACCTCCAATGTCAGGATCAATGCCTCCACCACCTCCTATGGCTGCAAACGGTCCTAGACCTGTACCTGGTGCAATGCCGCCTCTTCCACCGCCAGCCCCCATTGGGAATAGGCCTCCATCAATGCCACCTCCACAAGGTTTTCCAGGCCAACAAATGCAGAGCTAGGGCAGTATGCTGATGAGTAGAGTGTTTAAAAGTTGTGGTTGGATGCACCTTTATCCACTAAGGCTCAAAACACTACCCCAAATTGCCTATACATTGCTCATTGCATCTCATTTTTTTTTTAATTTACGAATTTATACATTGATGTATCAAGTTATCTGGTATTTATTATTTGTGTTGACCATGGTCCACAAAATGTAGTTCTTCATTCCCTTGGTATAGATGGGAATTTTTTGGCTTGGCCAGTAACTGTTCGATTACAAGAAATCTTGAGACCGTTTACTAAAACAAGTACATCCCTAGGCATCTGTGTTGATGTAATAACATTGTTGCTTTATCTTTATTGTCTGCCTAAATATCGGGTGTGTCATCTTCATCAACCTAGTCATATAGAACTTCAGCTGCAGAATTACTCTCAATTCAAAAAAAAAAAAAAAACTTCAGCTGCATTAGCATGTGGATTTGAAGGAAAAAGTAAATCTTGAATCAAATATCTTTATGATTACTTCTCATCTTCGTCTTTAATTTTTTTTAGAAGTACCAAAGTTGCACACGTAAATGTTGATCTTTAAAAAAGATTTGCTTATTGAGGACGACATTGATACGACCCACAGATGATTATAAAAATAAAATAACATCAACGTGGATGAATTTTATTTAATTTAATGAAAAGATTATGTGAGTGAAAGTTTAGGGAAAATCCCTTTTCACCTTCTTCAACATGAGTTGTACACATGAAAAAATAACTAATTTTATAGGCACATATCTGGAAAAAAAATATACCATCAAATAGCTTTTAAATACATGTGTAATTTTATAACTTTAGAAATGTGAACGCTGAAAAGTAACAAAAGTTAGATTGATCCAAACAAAAAAATGTTTAGATGACAATGCACAAAGGCAAGCAAATGCTTTTATTTTCTATCAATAACACTAATACCATTATACAGCTCCCTGAACTATCATCACTCATACATACGAAAAAGATGACTGCAAAGGTGGTACAAACACAGCTAAACTTTCTAGATAATTTTGAAAAAAATCGACAACATAACAATACATAGAAAAAGCAAATGCTTTCTATTCACAAGCAACAACAACCACTTGTTTACCGACATTGCGACCACTATACAGGCCAATCAATGCTGCAGGACCATTCTCAAGACCCTCAGTTATGTCTTCAACATACACAATTTTCCCATCTCGGATATGAGGGAGGACAAACTCCAAGAATTTAGGATTGAGGTGAAAGAAATCAGCACTGTTAAACCCTTCCATTCGAATCCTCTTATATATGAGATGTGCCAAATTCGTTACAGCTTCAGGTTGAGTAAGATTGTATTGTGAGATCATTCCACATGCAGGTATGCGGCCGTGGACTCTCATGTTCAAGAGTACAGCATCAAGTGTCTTGCCTCCAACATTCTCAAAGTAAATATCAATGCCTTCAGGGAAGTGCCTGATTTGTATATTTCGATATAATACATTAGCAACTACTGTATTTCATTATTAGGCACTGTAATATAAGTTTATAAATTATAATGGCTACGCAACGAAAGTGACATCTAAATCTTTCTATGACCAAACTGTTCAGTGCAAAATACAAACCTTTTCAAAGCTGCATCGAGGTCAGGCTCTTCCTTGTAGTTGAAACCTCCATCAAATCCAAATTTATTCTTCAAAAGATCCACCTGATTGTAAAAATACATGCATTCAAACAAAAGAAGGACTAGGTTTTTTTTAACCCAGTAAAAGAAGGACTATGCCACAATTCATTATGCAAATTTTTCCCTCAATTTTCTTTTAGCAAGGGTAGGGGAGTTGAATATTATAGTACAAATACTGATACATATAATAAAATACACATTATAACCAAATTTGTACATTAGAACCATAAAATTGTATACAAATAAGGAACAGGTTATGGCGATTTTATTTTATTTTTTGGATAGGCAAATGATAGTATATTAGTTGTTATCTTACGATTTTCTCCTTCACCAGGGTTTAAACCCCGGTCCTCTATAACTCCTTCAACTCGTAACTACCCAATCCCCTAGGTGACGGTGACATACTTAGGAACATAAAACTTAAGCAATTACAACAATACCTTCTCTTTACTTCCAGCACTTCCTACAACAAAACATCCTGTCAGTTTAGCGAATTGACCAACAAGTTGACCGACTGCACCAGAGGCAGCTGAAACAAAAACATTCTCTCCTTTCTTAGGATTGCCTAGTTCAAAGAAACCAGCATAAGCAGTTATTCCTGGCATACCTGTGTTCACAGAAAAACACAACATATGTTAAAAAGCACAACAGAATGGCAGAAAAATATGCGATAGTCATCAATAACATATGTTGTACAATATCATTTGTAAATAAAACATAAAAGAGAACATTAAAAACTTAGGCTAGAGAGAAGATTATGCAGAGATGTGGCTGGAACAGATGTCCAAAAGCAATATGAGAAACCAATTCTAAATAATATTCAGTGATGAAAAGAAGAAAATGGAAAAGGGTTAATATGGTTTTGATAGCCAGACAACTATACAACTGTCACACAATATGTCTCTTCCATGACAAAATGGATTTTCTACAGCTGGCTATACCTATCGTTTAATGATAGTGATAGGTACAAATTGATTAGTTCTTGCAGTATCAAAGGAAGAAAAGGGAGTTTATTTGTCCCTGCAAGCTAAGTTTTATTGATACGAATAAAACCGATACACAAAGGAGCTAGTTTCCTCTTCTCAGTTCTCACTAGAGCATACTCTAGACATGATTTCCTAATTCTCCAAAAAATCCCTATTTATACTGCATAGGAGGACTAACAGATTACACTAACAGCCAACCTAACTTACTCATGAAACAAAAATAAACACTAATAATCAGCTATGGTTGGTTCCTAACAGATAGTATACAAGGAAATGAGTTATTTATCACATGAAAACCTTCATAACATGAGGCCTGTATATGAGACTGAAATCAAGTACATTCTTTACCATAAATCAATATAAATTGAATTGAATACATACCGAGAATTCCAGTATAGTAGGAAAGTGGGACATCAGTGTGCTCAATTTTGAAAAGTATTTGAGTTGAAGGGACCAAACTGTACTCTTCCCATTTGCAGAATCCCCAAACTAAATCACCTTCCTTATAATCAGGATGTCCTGATTCAAGGACTTTAGACACCCCAAAACCTGCTATTACCTGCAATTACTGAAAAATTATAAGAAGCTACATAAACAAAATCTTGTTTCAAACTCAACTTTGTAGATTATTCTTTGATTAGTTTCAATCTTGATTTAGGAGTAAGACTGAAAGTCTAATCACATAAACTGCAAAATTCCAATTTCTTTAATTTGCTAACATGTTGATCCATGCACAGCACAGACTAATTTACACAAAAAAAGCAACTTTAAGGATCAAATTTGACATAATACTCAAAAGGGTCATTCACAAAAGCTTCAACTTACCGATTGAGGGGTGTATGCAAGAGGATTAATTGGAGCTCCTTGTGGTTTGTTCATGAGATTCCTCATGAATGGATCACAAGACAAGTATAGATTTTTTAGCAGCACATCATTGGAACCTTCTGGAAGCTTAAGAGTAATTGTACTATCAACAATGTTCATGTCTGATTCTTTAGGAAAACCAGACACATAGTCCTTCAGAATCACTTGCTTGTTCCTCACTTGTGCCATGTTTGGAATTGTTTCAGTTCATTCAGTTTACAACAGAAAAGTGATTAATGAAGGATAAGTTAAGGAAAATTATAAAA
>Ga0315913_1004737_pt1 | contig 16477 bp, 7 predicted proteins | sample MpolsnodulesMG_FD_207736 | JGI IMG/M metagenome (GOLD analysis project Ga0315913, IMG submission 207736) | Medicago polymorpha root nodule microbial communities from Los Angeles, California, United States - small nodules | ecosystem: Host-associated > Plants > Roots > Nodule | place: USA... | reverse complement strand
AGTTAATTGTTACTTTTTATTGAATTGTTTATTTGTTCCCTATAATACCCTCAACTATATATTATCTCGTTCCACTAATTTCCCCCTCTGCAGTAAATAATTATTTCACTAAACAATAATTAATGTTACATTGAACTTTGAAAACGATAAATGTATAGGAATATAATACAAGTTTTCTACAAAAGCAACACTTGAAAAGGAATAGAGGGGTAGATTTTGTGAGAATGATATCCTTGACAAAGTTAAATTCGCAATATTTATTTTGATTCCCTTCTGTATCCACTTGGTCTGTCTCTTTGTGTGCGTATGCAAGTGTCTTTATTCAGTTATTTTTTTATCTTGTTATTTCTGAATTAATGAACTGCTAAGGTATGGGTTCTTCCTTGGATTTTTAAGAATGGAATCTTGAAATCAAGATAACACTTCGGATACATTTCAATAATGCATTGGATATAATAATTGATCCAATTGAAGTAAAACCATAATATCTTGCTTCTTATTAATTAATGCAGCACAATCATAAAATTTGCTGAGCAGTGCCTAAATCCAGAAATGAGAGCATCAGTTTTTAGTCCCCGGCTTATGGAGGTAATGTATTTTATTTTATTCATTTATCTTACGTAAGCTTTCACCTCGACAGTATTCTTTTTGTCTTGTTATAGACACAAAACCTAGATATGTTGCTTTGTTGTCTTCTGGCCTTATTTAGTAGTAGACTATGTCCCTGAGAGACAGATACATACGATAGTCTATAAGCTTTTGCATGTACAGAACTTTATTATATTATACCTATGATCTAGTGCACCATTTTTTCTACAATAACTATTTCCTTTTATTTAAACAACTTGCACTTTTTTAAAAACTTGGTTGTGTATGACATTATATATGCCATTTCCGACAAGGTACTGCTTTACCTTATCACTCTTCTAAATTTATGTTCTATGCAGTCAATTATATGGTTCCTTGCAAGGTGGTCTAGCACATATCTAATGTCTTCCGATGGGATTGAAGAGAAAATATTAGATTCAGGTCATCATTATGAGCATAGTTCAAAAAAGGCGTTGCTTAGTTTCTTTGGAGAGCATAACCAAGGGAGAGTTATTCTTGATATTATTGTTCGTATATCTTTGATCACACTTACATCATATCCAGGGGAAAAGAATTTGCAGGTTTGTGTTTTAAACTCCTATCATATTCATTATTTTGGATGTTCTCGTTTAAATCAAGTATTTGATATAGTTGTTACCTGGTCCATCTGTATTTTTACTAATGTAAAGTACACACTCAAACTCAGATGTTTATGGTTACAGTCCTCACATGCTTATGTATTTGAAATTATCAATATAAATATATTTCGTAAACATATATCATAGGTGTTGTGACTAGTGATGATCAATCTGATCCTACACACTATAGATGATCTTTTTGTAGATTATCAATTTCTAATCCTCATGGGAGATCATCATTCCATGATCAAAAAAAGAAAAATTCAAGTATATTTTTCCATCCAAAATTTGGTATAGGCCATGTGATTTATATTAGGGTCACAAGTCATGGAAATTTCGGGAGGACCGAAGGGATGTTTAGGAAAACAGACTAGAACATTTTCATGTGATTTATATTATCCATAATTTGATGAGGCTTTTAAACTTTGTGGTTGGGCCTAGCACAACCCCACAAAACTGGCTTGTGAGACGAGGATTGCCCCAACTTATAAACACACGATCATGTCATCTTTTATCCGACGAGGGACTCTTTAACACACACCCTCACGAGGTCACGCCCAACACTATTGAGCTTGGTGCGTGGATAAATGGTGGGCGGCCCGATAGCGGAAACCTGATAGCAGGTGGCCCAATGGATCTTGGAAAAGACTCTGATACCATCTTAAACTTTGTGGTTGGGCCTAACACAACCCCACAAAACCGGGTTGTGAGGTGAGGATTGCTCCAACTTATAAACACATGTTCATGCCATCTTTTATCTGATGTGGGACTCTAACATAGACTAAACACATGTACATTTAGTTATTTCTGATTTGGAAATGTTCTTGTGGGAAATACTGGAATGAATAGAAAACCCCCGATTACATGGTTGTTCTTAATTTAATATTTGCTGCGTGGTTGTTATTTTTTTTCCAGGGCCTCACATGTTATATGTTACTTCATTCACTGGTGCAACAAAGGCATATATGTGTTCAACTTGTTGCCCTGGTGAGTTAGTACTTGTGCTTTTATATGACAAAACATCAAAATCTGCAACTTTATCTGGATGCAAACTTAAGAATCTTTTGAAATGATATAATTTTTTGTTAATGAGCAATTCAAGTTTAGTAGGTAGCTGCTTGCATATGAAGGTTAAAAAGGTGAAGAAGGAAACTCTGAAAAAATTATTGTCTTGTAAAATTACAGGGACTGTTTCAAATATATAAGCTCTATCTCTCCTAATTAAAGAGTTACAGGGAAATTACAACAAACAACTACCAATCCTTATCCCACTAATTGGGGTCGGTTAAATGGATCAAAATAAGCCATAATGTTCTATCATAAACCATATTTGGATCCAGCTCATTAATCCCTAAATCTTTCCTAATAGTTTCTCTTATAGTTTTTCTAGTTCTTCCTCTGCCTCCAGTGATCGGACTATCCTCCATCTGATCTACTCTCCTTAGTACAGAACTTACAAGTCTTCTCTCTACATGCCCAAACCACTTAAGCCTATTTTCTAATGTTTAGCTTCTAATCCTATCCCGTCTAGTCTTACCACACATCCAACACAACATCCTCGTCTCCCCTACGCTTATTTTATTCTCGTGTTGGTTCTTAACCATCCAACACTCCATTCCATTCAACATAGTCGGTCTTACAGTTGTCCGATAAAATTTTCCCTTAGTTACAAGGAAATTAAAACTATATAAACATAAATCCTAGTTAATTAGTGGTTTGTTAGTGAGTGCCTCAAGGGAAATGGTTTAGAGGCATTTGATGCACTTCATTAAATGCCTCTAAATACTCAACAAAAAATATTACTACCTCCGTCCCTAAATATAAGACCTTTTGGGGAAATTTTTTTTTGTCTCTTTATAAGACTCTTTTGGTATTTCCAAGTACATTAATTAATTCTTTACCAACCTATTTATTTTATATTTTTTTCTTCAATCAACATTAAATACTATGTTGAAGACTTACACTAACCCTCTATCTTAAAGGATAAAATTGTAAAAACAATAAAAATTACAAACAAATTTATTACCACTTTCAATTTTCTTAATTCCTGTTAATTTTTCAAAAGGGCCCTATAATTAGGGACAGAGGTAGTAATAAATTCTCAAAAAATGAAATAGTCTTTGTATTTCAAATTTCAATATAGCAAATGCTTCTTTTCATTGCATACTTTCTGCTTTTGTTCCATTACTTTCATGTATCCAGGACCCCTCCACACATTACAGTCAGTAACCTTTCACATTTTACGCTAGTGATTGCTTAAACAAAAGTAATATTATTGGAGCATCACTTCTTGAATTTCTGATTGCTTATGCAGAATTCATGGCATGAACTGGCGAATGCATTTTCTACTGAAAAGACTTTATTCTTGTTGGACATTTCTCATCAGGTAAGAACTTATCGACTTCCACTACTAGCTACTTTGTTGCTGTTGGCTATTGCCTAAATGCCATTGGTTTTTTGCTTCAGAGATCTCTTGCACAAACACTTGTTCGATCAGCTTCAGGTGTGAGAAATTCAGAAGAGTCGAGTCAGTGAGTATTTATCTCAATTTTCTTACTCTATAGTTTCAAAAATTTCACGACACCGTGTAAAATTTTGTCTGTTTGTATATAAGGTATGTAAGGAATCTCATGGGTCATATTGCAACATATATAGTGGAGCTGTCTAGCAAGAGTAATCTTAAAAACATTGCCCAACAACCAGATATCCTCCTGTCGGTAAGGACACAAACAAATATTTTATTCTCATGTTTATATAAAAATAGCTCCTCAATGTCATCATTGATATCCTTTAGGTCAGCTGCATGTTAGAACGGCTACGTGGAGCTGCAAGTGCTTCTGAACCTCGAACACAGAAGGCTATATATGAGCTAGGATTCTCTGTAATGAATCCCATACTAGTTTTGCTTGAAGTATATAAACATGAGGTAACACTCACATTTTCTTGTATTAATTTGTTTAATATATCCTCGATGCTCTTGTTACACAAGTTTGATTTCCAGGACTATCTTATACTTTTGGTGAACATTTTCATATTATCCTTATAACATGTCCCTTTTCTAGATTAATTATAATTTGTATTCCTTTTCATTTTATTTTCAATTAGACATGCGTGTCTAAACTTGCTATTTTGTACTTGAATGTTACTATTGCTTAGTCTGCAGTTGTCTACCTGCTACTAAAATTTGTGGTCGACTGGGTTGATGGACAAATTACATACTTGGAGGCCCAAGAAACTGCTGCCGTTGTTAATTTCTGCATGCGTTTGCTTCAGCTGTATTCATCTCACAATATTGGCAAGGTAAGTTTCTTTTATCGCTTATGCTGTTTTATGTAAAAAAATACTTCAGCTTGGGAGGAACATTGTGACTAGTTGAAGATATACTCTTTTGAATGTTGCTCTGAATGACATTATTGCCTTAGACATGGCTAGAACTTTTGTTATGGTACTTCAAAGATTGTAGAGACTTATTTTTCGCTTCCATGTTCTAAGTTTGTTTGGGCGCATTCAGTTGCTATCATAAAATTGATTTAAATAGAATAATTCCTGTATGAATAGGTTTTTAGCTCCGTCTCTTTTAAAAGGATTTTTTTTTAAAAAAAAATCATGTATTTAGGGATTTTTATTGTTTGGGGGAAATGAGGATTTATAGGTTGTATCCTCTAGCTACCTCTTCAACTTGGAATCTAATCCCTTTTACAGATTTCAAATTGTACTAATGAAGTTTCAATCTGGTTGAACCAATTTACTAATCTTGAGAGGTTAGATCGACAACAAAGACAATCTTTAGAATCATATCACCTGCAGTATTAGTAGTCAATGATTACGCTTTTTTCTGTTAGTTATATATTATGGTATGCAAAGAACCGTGTTTATTTTCAGTCCATTATTTTTGCTTTTGTTTTCTTTTTAATCTGTATACAAGATAATCGTTTTCGTTATATCATGTGAAATCAATATGATAATGTTATCAGTATTTGTAAAGAAAACCCACACTCATTGCTAATTTGCTTATACTTTTTCTTTATTTTAAACAAAGATCCATCAAATCCCTTTTTGCTCTCTTTCAGATATCGCTAAGTCTTTCAAGCAGCTTACTTAGTGAGGCACAAACAGACAAGTATAAAGATTTGCGTGCGCTTCTTCAACTTCTTTCAAGTCTTTGTTCTAAAGACATGGTAAGGTTTTCTTTCTATAAATTTCAGATTGGCAATTGGAAAGAGATCTACCTTTACCTCATGCTTCTTAAAATTGGACCAACTTAACTGAAAATAACTGATTTGGCAGATTGATTTCTCGTCAGATTCGATTGAGGCCCAAGGCACCAACATATCTCAGGTGGTATCATTATTACATTTTGCTGTTTCATGTAACGTTAGATAATGAATCTCTAAAGCATTGATCTTGCAGGTGGTTTACTTTGGACTTCACATAGTCACACCGCTGATTTCTATGGACCTTTTGAAATATCCCAAACTTTGTCATGATGTAAGATATTGATGTACAATGTAGAAGAAATACTGAATACATTGTTTTCCCAAAGCTGACACCATATGATTTATTGCAGTATTTTTCTCTTTTGTCACATTTGTTGGAGGTTTATCCAGAAACATTTGCACAACTAAATAGTGAAGCCTTCAATCATATACTCGGAACTCTTGATTTTGGTCTCCACCATCAGGTCATAATATATTTGTAGATGTGGCTTTTATTCTTTAATAATCGACATTGTTTGATGATGGGTTTAACCATGTTTCTGATGAGTCCCTACATATAACAAAAATTAATGTTTTCAATCCTTAAACACAATTCTTGGTGAGGACTTGAGGCATTATTTTTTCTGTTGTTAAATTTAGACTAAAATAAAACAAATTCAAATGGGGATTATTTCGAAAAGCATTATATGTTTTCAAAAACCCGAAGTGTACTGTTTAAGTCTATGTAATGAGACAGTAAGAGGCTACAAAGATTGACATTGAGAAACTTCTTATTTTGAAAAAAAAGAAAAAGTAGAAAATTTCTTCATTACATACTATACTTCTCACAAGTCTAAAATGTTATTTCCTTAGTGATTGTTGCAGGATGTAGATGTGGTTAGTAAGTGTCTCAGAGCTCTGCAAGCTCTTGCTTCTTACCACTACAAAGAGACTGGTAATGGTAATATAGGCTTGGGTGCGCATGCAATGGGTCTTAAGGATTCAAGTGGGGAGGTTCAGGAAGGTCTTTTGAGCCGCTTTCTTCGTTCATTGCTGCAGTTACTCTTTTTTGACGATTACAGGTGAGAATGCAAATGAATTTCTTTTTCTTTCTGTATTCTTACTTTTACCTATCCCTGACATCGTTTGGGCCTGACAATGATGTTATCTCTGTTTAGGGTTGGAATTTAGTTTATGTAAATCAAATATTGTTACATCTTAAAGTACATCCACATACTTCTTATCAGTACTTCATATGAATTCATAATATATGCCGGATGATTTAGAGTTGTGAAGAAGTTAAAGTGCCTTCTTTTCTAGTTTAAATCTCTAAGTAGGCAATATATCATGGGTCAATACTACTGCAAAACTACATTGTAACTAATAGTATTGCCTTGTTACAGTTCTGATCTAATCAGTGTTGCAGCAGATGCTCTCCTTCCCCTAATCCTTTGTGAAAAAGGCCTGTATCAGGTATGTTGCTCTAACATGGATCTGGTAAAAATTCCAAACTGTAAATAACTTTTTAGTCCATGTAACATACACCTTTTTCAGTATACTCCCTTACAAAAATTATTCAGTATTAGTCCCTGAAACATAGGCAAATTGCTTTTTTTTCCCTGTTTTTTGGGTTTTAGTCCCTATAATATTTTTTTCCTATAACCATTTTGGAATCAGAGGTGCCTATGGGACAGGTTGTGACAAATCTTTATGATATTTTTTGTCCATGTTTACTCCTAAATTCTGGTCGGGGATAATGAACTAAAAAAACTCAGATCCCAAGCCTTATAAGGATTACTTTGGCTGTTGAATCTAGCTCAAGATGGGATGATTTTCTAAGCCAATCCTTATAAGAATTACTTTGGCCATATCACAAGTCAATTCTTAATAATCAACACACATGGCAGGGAATAATATTAATATGGACAAATATTGTAGGGACTAAACCAAAACAAGGACTATTCAAACTAGCAAGTTTTTTTATCTCTAGAATATGAAACCAAAATTTATATATATTATTGAGACCAAAAAGTTATTTAAGCCAAAATTTGATGATGAATATGCAAGCAACTTTTCTTATCAGGGTTTTACTTCTAGGTTTTTGCTCGATTTCCATCTAAATCCCTTTCAAATCAATGTAGATTCCTCATTGTTCTGTTTTAGCAACTACACTTTCAAGTTAAAAAGTTTTTTGTGGCTGTACTTTACCAAAATGGAGCACCGATTGGAATCAGCATTAATCCTATTATTGTCAGTTACCCTACCTGGATTAAGATTGGTATTTTTAGAAGTTTGTAAATAATACCTATTCACTATGCACTATTCTAACACATACCCATGTCTTCCTCCTATGATTTTTACTCCATTTATTGAATGATTCCATAGAGGTCCTTTTTCTTTACAGAGATTGGGCAATGAATTGATAGAGAGACAAGCAAATCCAAATCTCAGATCAAGGCTGGTAAATGCGTTGCAGTCTCTTACTAGTGCAAATCAGCTTTCTTTTTCCCTTGATCGAATAAATTACCAAAGATTTAGGAAAAATCTGAATAACTTCCTTGTTGAAGTTCGTGGGTTTTTAAAGACCGTGTGAATAATTATGTGACTTATATTGTATAAAGCTTCGAAAGAAGAGCTGACCTCACTACTTGAACCAGCCGCTGGAGAAGAAATAGAGGCAAGCAAAAATTTTGGCATTACAGAAAACATTCGACGCTATGCTGGGCCTTCTTGGATTGACAGATCACTCAGGTTGTATGCAAAACCTTTTTCATTGGTTAGTCATAGACTTGAGAAAAGCATAAAACCAATCTGAAGATCCAAGGAGCAATTTAGTGACAAAGTGGTTGTCAAGTAAAATTCTTTTCTTCAAATTGCATTTTGGGCAGATGTATATTTTCCTTGGTTTGAAAAGAGTGTATGTTTCATATTTATGCTCTGTTGCACAAGCCGACAATCTGTTAGAGATATTGTACCATTTCTAAGCTTGTGCAGACTTAAGGTTATATAGGAAACTTGATTCTTGACAGTATCAGAATGCTAAATGAGTTATTTTATCCAATTATTTTTTTTCCAATTGCGGTTGTAATATTTGTATATGCCTGCATCTTATTTTTGGTGCCTCTCCATCTTATGTTAAGAAGCCCTTTACACATCAATGTGTACATGTATTAAATTAACTTTGATATGTAGCGTATAAATTTATGCTGAGTTCTTCGTTTGATTGACTGGAAAAGGTCATTATCCTTTCAGAATTTGTCACGACATACATTTTGCACACATTGTTATGCTTAGATTAAAATTGGATAGAGATGGCCCCTCAATGAAAATAAATCTGAAACTAGCAGGTGTATACAACTGGTCGGATTTGGATTCATGTTCTGCCTTTTCATACATATTTCGTTGCGTGTAAAAGGCTTTACTATACATTTTATTTTACAAGACCGAAGAATTCCTATGAAATTATTACGGTCTTAAAGGAGCAGTTTTCAGTTTTCACAAGCATCTCTTATCTGATGAGAAATGGAAATTGACGCAAGTCAAATTTTCAATGTGTGTGTATTAAATGTTGATTGAAGATCATGATCAACGGTTGCACTGCATCATCAACGATTTGTAAAGTTCCAAATTACAAATATGGGCTCAATTATCAAGGTGGTAATAGCTCTGCCGACATGCTTCTGTACAAATGTAGAGTGGAAGGAAACCGTCCGTCCGTCCGTCCTTGCATTGCATTGATTTGCATTTGAAAGGTTGACCGTCGATTGCGGGATGCTTGTACGATATACTATACATACGTCATTTCATATCATTTGATCTATTCTAGACCCAAACCCTACTTTTGAAATCTAATTACTTTGGATATATATTTATATTTTGAAGTCTCCAACTTCCAAATCATCATATAATCATATAAAGGTAACCATTGTTTTTTTTAAGTAGTTTAGTGGCTAGAGCTCACACAATTTAATTGTGGAGAATTGGAGTGTCCGAGGTTTGAACCTCAGCTCCTTGCATATAAAATGCAATATCCCTACCAACTGAGTTAAGCTCATGGGGATTAGGTAACCAATGTTTTGGATACACTATTTGCCACAAAATAACTATAGAAGCATCCAACCTTTTCTTAATAATTAGTGTATTAAAAAATGCAATATTCATATTATAATGACTAGCGGAAAGATGAACACTAATGTGTCTATCTTTTCACTCTTTTTATTACGTTAACGTGTGTAGATTATCAACGATATTATATAAAACATTTGCGTGTAAATTACAAATGATGTTTTATATAATTTTTTATCTAAATTAAAATTAGAAATAAATATAGATATTTGTGACTTTCAGATGTAGTAAACTCAACAAAAATATAACAAAAATTCTTATCTTTTTAAAAACAACAACAATATAATATTATGATAGAAAAATTTGTTTAAGAGTATAATAGAAATAACAAAAAAAATTAGCCAAAAATCTCCCAAAATCCAATATTTTCTTTATCCATAGTATAGATAACTTGTGCGATATGCACGATTGGTATAGGTCAATGTGCGGATGATATTTATAGATTATATGATCTTTTTTTAGGCATAGATTATATGATTCTTATATGATGATTTTTTTTAGGGATAGATTATATGATTCTTATAAATTAAAATACATAAACATACGAATTCAATGTTAGTTTTTATCCTCATTTTATAAATATAAACTGTTTTGAATTTTCAAGAAAAAGATAAAAGATAAGCATGAAAATGTAATTGAATTATGTCGAGCCATGCAATATAATATATGTTAATTAGAGATAAAAAAAATTCACTTATGTTTCGATATAATAAAATCTTTAATATATAATTCATACTTAATATGAAACAGAATTTTTTATTTTTTTTTAGTTTCGTAGCAGTACCAATTTTAAGTGTATTCTTGCAAAATCGAAACTTTCAAATTGTAAACCAGCATTTAGCATAATAGTAAATGGTAACAAAAAAAAAATAAAAAATGAATGATTTAGCATAATAATATCCAACTTCTCATTCTTTAAATTCTCTTTCTTCTTAACTCATCAATTCAAATATGAATTTTTGAATATTTTTAGGCCTAGAATCCACCCCCTATGCATGTTTTTTCACTCATTTAATGTAAATAATTGGTTTTTGATGTACGTGATATGTTTTTTTCTTTAGGTGTTTCGTCTATATACAACGTATTTTGATGTATTTTCTGTGTTGCCGGTCTATGACCGTCTTGTGCAGAGATCTAGTCATTAATAAATTTTGCTGTTCAAAAAGAAAATAAGTGGTTTTTGCATAAATCAAGTTTTTATTTCATACTTTTTCGTGTCGTTTTATGTTGTATGTCTTCTTAGTGTGTCGTTGTTTGGTTTTTGTGTGTTAATTTAATTCATATTGAAATATCAAACTCCAAATTACCAAAGGGTCTACAAATTATTTTTTTTTGAATTATTTTAAACTTGACATAACACTAAATTAACAATAAATATTAAAGTGGTTCAAGGATAAAGTTACTAAAATCATCTTCTTTTAAAAAAAGCTACCAAAACCGTCTCTTTAGGCCTATAAAAAAAATTAAAGCAAAAATGTCTCATATGCCGACAAAATAAAACCATATATATCAAAATTTGTTTTAAGCCTTACTTATTTTTGAAGATTATTGGGTCGGCTCTCCCCATTTTAAAGCTTATAAAATTCAACTTTTTATCTTTTATAAAACATTAGCCGTAGAATTTTACATTTAAGATGAATAAGTGGAAAGTTTGAAACTCGAATGGAATGTATATATTAACTGAGTTAGCTCACTAACAATGGCAATATGAGTTAGCTCACTAACAATGGCAATACAAATAAGCTCTTTTTATTTTACCTAGAGTCACAGTATATACCACTGGGTTATGATATTCAATATTCACTAGATTTTTGACCCGTGCGGCACGGGTTTATTGTAAAGGGATTGACATACGAATCATAAAATACAATATATAATTGATAACGGTGAAAAAAATAACACGTGATAATCCATAGTAGACAAAATAAAACACTTCATAAAATGTATGAAATATGAAAATATTATAAAAGAAAATCTGGTAATTCTATCAATAATTCGGTAAAAGAAATATGAAAATTTTAGTACATTGGCATGTAGTTTCATCACACATTGCAAATACTTCCTTGTATACGACGTTAGACGTTACATTGGTATCTTCATCATCTTCATCAGTGATCAATATCTTTAGTTCTTCTTTGAATGTAACTCTTGAAACAGCAACATACAGCTGTCCGTGAGAAAATACAGGTGTTGGTAGATATACACCAACATGTTTAAACGGCTGCACTTGACTTTTGACTTTTGTTAATTGTCATTGCAAATGATACGGTCAAAGGAAATTGTCTTCGTTAGGTTAAAATACTACTAATCTAACAAAGCAAATGAGAGGGAAAATATCAGGTTAAGTTGCTGCAGATCTAACAAAATTAATAAATAAGGATATTAGATTGCATTATTTGAACGTCATAACACCTATGTATTGAAGAATTCACACAAGGAGACTTTTCATTTCATCACATCCTATCCCATTATAATTGAAGAACTATGGCTCTCGCTGTCCAAACCGTAGGAAATAATAACTTCCCGTATTTGTCAATTACTCAATTGATATATATACATCAAATTATGTTCACACATCAAATTACTTTAGACATGTCCATTTGTAGCCAGGTACAGGCAGCTATAGCATAGAATAGGGGTGATCTATCTATCTATCTATCAATCAAGGCAATTTTGTATTGCGGTACGCATTTCACAATATCGTATTTAACTCATATTTATATAGGATTCAACTGATATATACCTAACCCGATTTGACCAATTATATATCATATTTGACTCGTTAGTTATTTACATATTTTTGTCTCTCCTTTGATCAATAATACTCAATGACCTAATTCTGCAGTAATTCATGTTCATGGATGCCAAGAAAGAAAAACCTCAACCAAAAGTAAATATCAACCATAACACATCAAATTAATGAGAAAGATTCAAATGCATGCATGTCGCATGAATGTGTATTATAATTTCAATAAAAAAATGACCCCCTTAGTAAAAGAGAAAACATAACCCTTAATTATTATTTTAGTACAATAATGATTTTAAATTGTGGTATAATATAATCACAATGCAGCACCAAAAAAAAACAGATTTTAAGGTACCCGCAATGTTGATCACATTTGCCACATTTTTATTGCAATATAAAGATTCTCATCATAAACAGCAATTTAGATTTGAGTTCATGAGGATGATTGAGAAGTAGTTGTGATGTTGCGGTTAGGTCTCTTCCTTTTCTTATGGTAGCTAACTCCTCTAGCCTTTGACTGAAAATCACGAACATCTCGCAAGTAAAACCTAACAGCACCATCACCAAAAGGGTTACTTCCACCATGAATCTCTTGATCATAAGCGGCGCGGAGGCGACCAATGAGAGCATCAAGGCTACCCCACGCCTGACGGAGAGGACAAGCACATGGAGATGGAGGGTTTGGCATCCCAAAGAAAGGACAAGTTGGATTGTGAACCTTAGTCTTCCCAAATTGATCAAGGTAGTGAAGGAATTCAAGAACATGTGTTCCATTGCACATTGAAGCAGAAATTGGTACTGGTCGATGGTTTCTTAAATACTGGCAGAATGTGTTCCAGTCTCTCCTCTTTTGGCTTTCGTACCTGTTAATCTTGTTGCCACCACTTGAATCACTTCCATTGAAGCTGCTAGGGTTTGTTGATTCAGCTGAAACCAATGCCATATTTCTTTGATAATTGTGAGATTACGGTCCCTTGTTTAAATTCAAATAAAATAAAAGGGATTGTTAGATAAAATAATCTAGAAATCATCTTTGGAGATTATATTCTTTTCGATCAATTTTTAAGTTTTTTTTTATTCAATTTTATCATATGTGTGCTCAAAGAGAACACTCGTATAACTTGAAAGTTGGTACCCGTCATATAGAGCATGCCATTTCTAAAATCTAGAGAAATCAAACAAAACTTGATTTGCATTTGTATAAAACGGTAGAAATCATTTTTTAAAATATTTTTTTCAATCTAACACGTACCGGCATCATGAGAAATTCTAATAGGGTCACATGACCAAATAAATAGTATTTGGTCACACTCATATAAATAAATATTTTTTTAATAATAAGAAGAAAATTGATAAAAAAAGATGATTGAATATTTTGAGGAGAATCTTTTTATGTGTGTGTCCAAACATTATTGATTTGGTCTTGTAACCATGGAAGAATACCTTTGGTTATTAAAACCATAAATTTTTCAGAAGCTACTAAAACTAGTTTTTGATTTTATTAAAAAAATAATCATATTATTATATTTCGAAATTAATTTATAAAAATCACAATTACAGTAAACATCACTAAAAAAAATATAGGTCATATTATAAAAATTATTTTGATATTTATTAATTTAGATAATAATATTTAGATTTTTTTAAAAAAAAAAGTTTGAAGCTACTTTGATTTTGCCTATCATGATGAAAATAACTTTTAAAACAAACTCAGTTATCAAAAATAATTTGTAAGATAATGTACTCAAAATAATTTCTCATCTAAACCAACAAGCTTATTTTAGACTAATTTTTTCAAAATTTATAACAAACGGATGAAATTTTTTAGAAGAAAAGTTTTTTCTAAAAAAAAATAAAAATTGTAACGAACGGGCTTGATATAAACAAACAACTCTAAATAAATAGTTTAAATGGAAAAAAGATTACCTAGTATACGTTCTTCTGTTGTGAATTGCTAGGGTTTTCCACTTTGTCGTTGTTGTAGCTAGAACTAAAACAAGAAAGAACAGTGCATGGCAGATGAGTGAGGGTTGTACTAGCAACTATATATAGTTAAAACTCAATCGAAAGAAAAACTATATATAGTTAAAGAAAATGAAGAGAGGGATATACCTTTGTTTGTTCCGTCGATCGTAGGTAAATTGTTGGTAGATGCAATGCAATTGCTTGCTGGAAATGGAATGAAACTAGATAGAAAGAATGTGTTGTGTTTTCTTACTTTACCACAAAAAAACGCAAACAAAGTGTGAGTTTCAATATTGTGACTGTGAGTGATGGGAAGTGAAGTGAAGTGGTATGTATCACTTTATTATCACATGAAAGAAAAAAATAGAGCAAGAGAGAATAGGGTAATTGTTAATGTATTGGCATGGCCCAAAACAAGACAAGTTGTGGCAGTGTGTAGAGCAGTGATGATGTGAGGTGAGATGACCATAGAGGGACAGACATGTATGTGTATATATATTTTATTTTTTTTATGTGTGTGTTTATCTATTATTTTTGTCAAGATGAAAATAAATTTAGAAATATATTTTTTGGTTTGAATTTTTATTCATATTTACTTCTATTTTATTCATTTATGTTTACCAATCAATTTTAAAATTGTGAAATTCAAACCTTTTAAATATGTGTGCTGTGTTATATAAAACAATCTTTTGACTTTGGGACAATTTCACATGGTCAATAGTCATGATCATTTAAATTATTGCTTAAAGAATGTTTATATTTTATAATTTATTTTTAATTAATCAATATTTATGAGAATTATATAAATGAATTTCAATTAATTATTAAAAATAGGGGTAGAAGTTATAGAAATATCATGATTTACGCTGACTCGCTTATTGTTTGACGAAACATTATTATCAAAAGATTGTGGTCAATGTGACGTCGCCTTGATTATGATCAATAAAATTCAAATTCTTCATAAATGCATGGAAATGTTGGGTGGGTCCGTGTTATAAGATAAGCGAATTTGGTGGTAGATTTGTTAATTAAGCATGAGTTATCTTTAACCTACAATCTCAAAGTTTTGGGGTTTTGTCCTTGGTTTATAATTTTCGGTGGGCACATGTGTTATTTACTTTAGGTTGGTGTAAGATCTAGAAGCCAATAGTTTTAAGCTAAACTTATATTTTTATCATGATTTTTATTATTAAATAATATAAGACGTTCTTTGTTATATTTGTTAAAAGATTAATAAAGTCCCCAAAATAGATAGTTCAAGTAAGGGAACATTAAGTGTGGCGTAATTGTGATACTTCATTACAATATAGAACACAAGTAATCAAACACATTAGTGCCTTGGTGGTAAAAATTGTGAATTGGAAGCATGAGGTACGTGGTTCGATCCCCAACAGAATTTTTTCTCTAAAAAAGAAACATAAGTATTTATAGTCGAACATTATTGTGAAGTATGATAATATTAAAGCGTATAGATTATTATGTGGGTAGGTTGATGACTAGATCTCACATGTCATTGATAAAGAGTTAGTAATAATTATATTAGATTGACTTGCTATGAGAATACTACGCATAGTGTTATGTAAGTATCATAAATTATTCACATAATGATAATGGTGTATACCATCCTTTGACCTAAAACCACTATGGACCCTAGTTATGTAGTCAAGTATTTTGTTGTCGTCCATAACAAGATGACCATAAAGTCGAATTATGTGTACACCACAAATCATGTTAAAGGACATGAATGACCTAAATTTAATTTTCCGCTTATACTTAAAGAAAATGTTGAAGGTCTCAATACTGGACTGGACAAGGAGACACACTATGCCTTTTGTTCGAATATCAGTCACTGTTTATAATATTAAATGTGTTATTTAATATGACTGTCAACGTTACGAAAACCTAGATGGTCACACACATAAGAACATATTAACGAGAGATAATATAAATAATTGCGACTTATTTGGTGGTGTGTTCCTACGATACACCAACACTAATTATAGAAACACAGTATATTGTAAGGTACAGTGTGTTTAAGTGAAAATGTGGTACACTATAAGATATAGTGTGCTTAGCTTGCAGACCACTCAAGTGGTTCTATAAGTAGAAACCTTGTGCCTAATCATTCTACGTTTAACCTGGTTAACTTTTCAGAAATCTTGGTTTTGTGAAGCCAAAACCCCTCTCTCTCTCCCTCCCTCCCTCCCCCTCTCTCTCCC
>Ga0315913_1004732_pt1 | contig 16482 bp, 10 predicted proteins | sample MpolsnodulesMG_FD_207736 | JGI IMG/M metagenome (GOLD analysis project Ga0315913, IMG submission 207736) | Medicago polymorpha root nodule microbial communities from Los Angeles, California, United States - small nodules | ecosystem: Host-associated > Plants > Roots > Nodule | place: USA... | reverse complement strand
GGGGAGAGAGGAGTTCAAATGTCAGGGGGACAAAAACAAAGGATTGCCATTGCAAGAGCTATAATAAAAATGCCAAAAATTCTATTGCTAGATGAAGCAACAAGTGCACTCGATTCGGAATCCGAAAGAGTTGTCCAAGAAGCTCTAGACAAAGCCACAGTTGGACGCACCACCATAATCATTGCTCACCGCCTATCCACCATCCAAAATGCAGACATCATTGCAGTTGTTCAAAATGGTAAGATTGTGGAAACAGGATCTCACGAAAGCCTAGTGCAAGATGAAAATTCTCTTTATGCCTCCCTTGTTCATCTTCAACAAACAAAAAAGGACCAAACAGACGACACCCCATCTATCATGAATAAAGATCACATGCAAAACATGAGTACTTGTAGACTCGCGAGTCCTTGTAGCTCTTTCAACTCAATAACGCGAGGCAATGATGATGTTTTTAATTATAACAATGTTGTTGAAGATGTTGTTACTACATTTGTAGTTGATGATGATAATAATGATAATAGTAAAAACAAGAAGAAGTTTGAGGTTCCTTCCTTTCAAAGGTTGTTGGCAATGAATGGACCAGAGTGGAAGCAAACATGTTTGGGTTGTATAAATGTGGTTTTATTCGGTGCAATTCAACCTGTGTATTCATTTGGAATGGGGTTTGTTATATCGGTTTATTTTTTGGAAGACCATGATGAGATCAAGAAGCAAATTAGGATTTATGCACTTTGTTTTCTAGGGTTGTTAATGTGCTTCAACATTATAGCTTTGCTTACATGGGAGAGTACTTGACTAAGAGGGTTAGAGAAAAAATGTTTTCCAAGATACTCACATTTGAATTTGGTTGGTTTGATGAAGATCAAAATTCTACAGGTTCAATTTGCCCTAGACTTGCCAAAGAAGCCAATGTGGTATGTCTCCTCAATTTTATTTTAAATATTTATTTTATGTTAGAGATATATTATATAAAAATTAGAAGGGTAATCAACTTTCAATTTTGCATTGAATTTTAAAAACGAGAATGAAATAAGAAAAATAAATTCTTCACAAGTTGAAAGTAAAAATGAATAGAGGGTTATTTGCTTTCAATTTTGTATTCTGATATAAACATAAATGTACTCAATAGCTGTGATTCAGTTTGCAAAACATGTTGACCCTATAATGTGTGTGATAGCATTAACAAAGACGAAGCACCAACGGATAACAAATAACGCTGAAGTGAAAGGTTCAATTACTATATAATAGTAACAATAGGGATAACAAAGTTCATTATGATCTATTTTATTCAAAAAAAAAGTTCATTATGATCTAGTAATAATAAGAATGCAGTTTATATGTTAGTGTATAAATAGATCTTTGGATGCTTTTTTAGGGATCAAGAAATAACCGGTGAATGAACTTTGGAGTTTGACACAGAGTGCTCTTTTATCTTTTCATATCATTGTATGACTCATTCAATTATCACTAAAATTACAAATTTTAAGAAAGGATTTTAGATTTTGGATTAACTTTTCATGTTAGCTTCGTTGTATTTACTTACTGCCCCAATTAGACAAGCATCTTTCAATAACCTAGTTATTTTTTCTGTCACTAATTGTTTCTTTTTTTAGGGACTATCACTAATTGTTATTGTTCGTCATTTTGAAGGGTGTATTTTTTTTAAGGATTTTGAGAAATGTATAGTCACATATGATATTATTATTTGTTAGAAAAGAGGACATACATAGTCAGTGTAAACTAATTATATATCAACGTCTAATGAGAATTAAACAATTTACGGTTATTTTTAAGGAAAAAAGATTGATAGATACCCAAAAACCCTTTGACACTCTAAGAGAGAAAGAGAGGGAGAGATTAACGTGATAGATGTGATATGTTGCTGATGTAATAGGAAGAGAAAGATAGAGAACAAATAAAGTGTTGAATAGGTGTATAAAGTTAAAGGGTGTTCAAATATAAAAGTTGAGTTTTTAAATAGTGATTAGAGAGTGAACTTACGTGATAATATCATGAGTTCTCAATGGATGACGCCGTAAAACTATTTTACATTAGAGTAATGATATTTGAACAACTATTTTGGTACAACTTTTGGGACAACCTTGTTGTTCTCTCTTCTCATTAGCCAAAAACAATGGAGAGAGAAAAAGGAAGAGAGAGAATAAGAAGATAGTGTGAGTATGAAAGAGAAAGTTGTACAAAAATGGTTGTACAAATATCATTTCTCTTTACATTAATAGTGTGCATCCCTATTAAATTCTTTTTTTTAACACTTACACGGGTAAGATCTTTGGTGGGTGATAGATTGGCTCTAGTCATACAAACAATTTCAGCAGTTGTAATAGCATTCACCATGGGCCTAATTATTGCATGGAGATTAGCCATTGTTATAATAGCAATTCAACCAATTATCATATGTTGTTTCTACACAAGGCGTGTCCTTCTTAAGAATATGTCAAGAATCATCAATGCTTTTCATCTCAAGACATGATTCTTAAAATGCTTGAAAAAGCCCAGCAAGGCCCAAGTCAGGAAAGTATTAGACAATCTTGGTTTGCTGGCATTGGGCTTGCATGTTCACAAAGTATCAAATTTTGTACTTATGCTTTGAGCTTTTGGTATGGTGGAAAACTTGTGTCGCAAGGTTATATATCGGCTAAGGAGTTATTTAAAACTTTTATAATTTTGGTAAGTACCGGAAAAGTTATTGCTGATGCTGGTAGCATGACAAATGATCTTGTTAAAGGTTCTGATGCCATTGGATCGGTTTTCACAATCCTTGATAGGTATACGAAAATCGAGCCCGATGAAATAGAAGGTTACAAAGCTGAAAAGTTAATAGGAAAAATCGAACTTTGTGATGTATATTTTGCATATCCGGCTAGACCTAATGTGATGATTTTTCAAGGATTCTCGATTAAAATTGATGGCGAAAAATCAACGGCTTTGGTAGGGGGAAGTGGTTCTGGAAAATCGACGATCATAGGGCTAATTGAGAGGTTCTATGATCCTCTTGAAGGGATGGTGACAATTGATGGCAGAGACATAAAGACTTATAATCTAAGGTCATTAAGGAAACACATTGCACTTGTGAGTCAAGAACCAACATTGTTTGGTGGTACCATAAAAGAAAATATTGCATATGGAGCATATGCTGATAAGGTTGATGAGAGTCAAATTATAGAGGTATCAAAGGCTGCAAATGCTCATGATTTCATATCAAGCTTAAAAGATGGTTATGATACACTGTGTGGTGATAAAGGAGTTCAACTTAGTGGTGGTCAAAAGCAAAGAATTGCAATAGCTAGAGCTATATTAAAGAATCCAGATGTGTTGCTTTTGGATGAAGCAACAAGTGCACTTGATAGTCAATTAGAGAAATTAGTCCAAGATACTTTAGAAAGGGTCATGGTTGGAAGGACAAGTGTGGTTGTGGCACATATGTTGAGTACTATACAAAACTGTGATTTGATTGCTGTTTTGGATAAGGGAAGTGTTGTTGGGAAAGGAACACATTCATCTTTATTGTCTAAAGGGCCAAGTGGAGCATATTACTCTTTGATAAGTCTACGAAGAAGACCAACCAACCAACATAATAGTTGATTCTTCACATGAAATCTACTAAATAAACAATATCAAGTTTTTCATGTTTGAAGGGAGAAGCAACAAAGATGGGTTGATGATGTAGTTGTTGCGGTAATATGTGAAATTGAAAAGAAAATTGGGAAGAGGTTCAGGGAAATTGGTGTCCCCTTTGCTTCCAATTTTTTTTTATTTCTACAATCATTAAAATTGTAGATTTTTCTAACATAACAAAATAATTCCTATGCTAATTACTATATGGTTATATTGTAATATAGTTAAATCCTTTTTTTTTACTATGCATAATCTTTGCTCTATCTATCTCTATATAATATATTAAAACCATGGCTCTCACCTAGAAAATAAGGGGAGTTAGGGAGATGACACTTAGTGAAGTAGTCTTGTTCTACCTCTTATTTGATAATTGTATTAATATTGTTATGTCAATTTTGATTTAATGCATATGTACTTGATTACCTACGGATGTAGAAAACTCGAACTAGAATATTTCCTAACAACTTAATGTAAAATTTTCTTCCTCCTATGATATATAATCAAGTTGGTATCTAAACAACATAGGAAAAGTCTTTTATATATATACATCTAAATAGTTATATAAAACAAAGAGGAATCTAAAATTTTAATTAGTGGGGCAAGATTATATGCATAAATGTATATAAAAATATATCAACATATATGCAAATATGCAATAGAATAATGATATTATTATTAGTTCCCTAAAAAAATGGTATCATTATTAGTAAGTGTCCCTTAATTAAGTTGATGAGTTGAAAGACGTTGAAGAAGCTATAAAATTAGGAGGTTCAGAGCTCAAGTAGAAGCTCTAGAAACTATCTTAACCACTAATTTACTAATGTCTCCGCATAGGAAATACAAAAAATTGGAGATTAAAAATTTAAATAAATTTGGAAGTACCCTAACTAAAAGTGTTGATGGATACGAGTCAACCTGGGAACCCAGTCACCCAAAAATTTAATAATAGTTAAATTTTCAGTTGGATTTCGGTTTGCATTGAGGATGTTACACTCGGTTTAGATCATATATTTTCTCGATTTGGTTTAGTTAAATCATTATCTATTTCAAAAACGTAGCATGTTGATTTAAATAAATAACTACCAGATTTTGCATATACTTTTGTGAAATCACTCACTATAGTAAAATTGTGGAGGAGAGACATAATTAGAGATATACATCAACAATGTTATGTTAGGTGTTTTAATGAGGTTGAATCAACTAGCCATTTGTCCGCATCTTGTCCAAAGTCATAAAAAATTTGTAGTTTGGTTTTCAAGTGGTTGGACTTGCATTTAGTTATCAGGGTAGGGATGTGAAGTGTTAAAACAATTTCCTTCTCTTCAATTCTATCTGTAGATGTAAGAAAGGCGAGAAGGTGTCTCATCTAGTCAGGCACGGATTCAATATGAGGGCAATGGGGTCAACCTGCCTCCACTTGCTTATCGTATTTTTAACCAAACCTTTGATATTTATGTAGTTTGATCCTATTTATATAATATTATTGTCTTCACATAGTTCATTCATAACACTATAAAAAATTATAAAACTAAGGTGACAGGGCCGCAAGTGTACAGCTATGTCGGTTTTAGTATAAAAAGTATCGTATCCACAAAGACCAATTTAATAAGTACTGCTTCTTGTTTTAGTATAAGGCGGGTCAAAAATATTTTGGTTTCGCGCGGAAAATAAAAATTGATTTTAATTAATTAATTGACGAGTAGAGACCAAAACGATGGTTTCCGTCGACTTCTGTCACTCGAGTAATTTTGCACTAACTAAATAGTAACGAGAGAAATAAAACTTTTGTAGAAAATATTGAACAAGAGACTTTGTTTGCTTTTGCAATACGTTGTTAAAAATTTTAGGCGCATAACTCCCTACTTTCGTAGTGTATAGTTACAAGCTTAAAAATTCTCTATTCTTAATTCAATAAATTCTTGATTAAATGAAAAGAAGTGCTTTCGCTTTAACTTTTTCAATTAAAAATCTGAATTTTTTTAAGTCGGATATCGTTTTGGCTCTTTCGATGCGTAAACAATATCTCAGTGTCTCTACTTTTGTAGTAGACTTTTTAACTTGCAAAGCAGAATTTTTCAAAACAAATATTTAAATTCTCGTTAGAGTAAAAAGGACGTGCAACCAAAAATAAGGATAAAACCGCAACAATATATTTGCAGATTGATTTGAATAGATTGGCACCGCACGGTGTTAATTGCAAGCAATTTGGAATTCAATCAAAATGCCACACAGGAATATGGAATATAAATATATAGTACGACACCATCAAATTAACATGGGGAATGGAATTAAGTAGCAAAAGCTAAGGCAGCGATGCAAAGAGAAGAAAAAAAATAAAGGAAAAAAAAGTTGGAACCTTTAATTAAATTCAATGGCTAGCGTTTTTTCACAATGAGAGTCTCAATATCTTTTTATAGTCTAATTCTTCAGCACAAAATTGTCAAAGGTTGTTGGGTTTGTGACGTGGTTATGATTTCTGAGTACTGCTCTTTATCTAGATGGTTTTGTTCATTTTCAAGTGTAATGACCAAAATATCCCTACGTGAGTTAACTTCTGCAGCGTGAGTTAACTCATGCTAGTGCAAATCTCATTCACTCTCAGCATGAGTTAACTCACGTTAGTTTAAATCCTGTGTAAATCTCTGCGTGAGTTAACTCACACAAATTTAACACTAGCGTGAGTTAACATGTGTAGGGGCATTTTGGTCATTTTCTTTAGAAATGAGCAAAACCATTTGGCTAAAGAGCAGAACTCATGATTTCTTTCTTTTCCTCCTTTTTCTTCACTTTTGCTTTTTACACCCTATGTTCCTTAAACACATCAAAATACCAACAATAATCGTGCAAAACACAATAATTGACTCTAAAATAATTGGAAAACAAACTATTAAGACATTGTATTTTGCATGTTATCAGAAGGATCTTAATGAGTGTTCTAAGAGCACTAGATAAGAAATTAAAAGAAGTATTTTTTTTATAAAAAAAAGTTGTTGTAATTATTATATTGATAAAAATAACGCTTATTTTTAAGAAAAAAAATATTCTTTTATGAAATCTTTAACCAATTCTCTTAAAAAACATCGTTAGCAAGACCATAGAACTACTATTATATTCTAAATTATTCTTATATTTGTTGAAAAAGGTTATGTGACTAACGTTGGCGGTTGAAAAAATAATTAATTAGGGTTATATTTTTTATACTCTGCTAGAAATAAAAAAATATCTTTAAAAACTCTATTTTAGAGCAATTAAAAACATAACATATATAATATTTGCACACTAACACGTTTATATTGGCTTAATATAAATTTTTAAGATATAATTTTGATCTCACTTATTAAAATTTTTGGATCCGTCAGTGCATCTAGTGTGGTTGACAACAACGGCTTGGTGTATTTTGTTAGAAGGAAATGACACACTTTTCAACGGAAAAGTGGCTGATCAATTGTAACTCTTTACAAAATCTCACCCATTCACCCTAGCAAGTTTTTTTTTTATTTAAAAATAGTTGACAATTTTTTTTGGATTTTACTATCATACTGGAAACCTTGTTATAAGTGTTCTTTAAAAGTTGTCATTGAAACAAAGTCATTGAACATGTTTTTATTTTTTACGGATCAAAGCCAGCCACAAAACATGTTTCTCAATATTCGCTGGTTTTGATTTTTTTATTTATATTTTCATATGGTTAAACAGGGTTTGTCACTATATTACCAAAATTCATTTTGTAAACAAAATCATTTGGTTTGAGAAAGTATATTTGCAAAAATCAAACTTGGTGGTATCAATCTTCTCATGGAATTCCTTGGTGGCAGGGCCGACACTTGGGGGTGTAAACAGCTCTACTGAGCTGGGCCTCCAAAATTTGGGGGCCCAATTTTTTTTATTTTTTTTGTTTATAACATCAATGTAAAATAGAAATATATACCAATAACGCTGTAAATATTACAATGCTGCAGAAGTGGCCTAGTTGTCGACCATTGTGTATCAAGTCTTGAGGTCCTGGTAGGGCTAGACAAAAAAAAAAGAAGCAAAAACGGCCCAATCCGTCCGAATCGAAACGGGTCTGTCTGGGCAGGTAGCCGGGTTAGGCAGTTAAGTGTTAGTGGGTTCCATTGGTTTGTGTTGGATGGACATTGGTTGAAGTTATTGGGCCAGCGAAACCTGAAACCGCCTATTTATCTATTATTACCTATATGCAATATTTCAACCCAGAGATAGTCCAGTCCATATTTTGTCAACCCAAAGTATATAAGTTAGAGTTAAGAGAAACCCTAGTTTCTCAATTCACTTGTGTTGGCTGCCGTTGCTACTCATCAGAGAACTAAAGAAACTAATCCTTCCAATTCCAAAGTCCAAACCCTAACCTTCATCTTTCTAAAAAAAAGTCCTTCCCTTCAAACAATACTGATTCCATTTATCATTTCCTTCATCTCTCAACCCACTTTTAAAGATCTTTGAAATGTTTATATCCAAATTTAATCACGTTTCTTAACTTTAAAATTTGAATTTTCGTGCTTCCCTCTTACATTTTTGTTTTCTAATCTATTTTTCTCTATGATTCAGGCAAATATTCAAGGATTTTTCACGTTTGAGATCAAAGGTGAGATTATTCTTTGTTTATTCTAATGTTTATGTTTATGAACCTTTTTATCATTACGTTGCTGCATTGATTTTTCATGTAAAAGCATGTTTATGTACTGATTTTTGAGCAATGATGTTTATGTACCTTTCACATTTAAGAGCAATAGATTATTACTAATTTATTCTCTCTCTCTCTCTCTCTTTTTTTTTTTTTGTACTTGTTTATGTTGATTTACTCTTACTTGGAAACATTAAAGATGGAATCTGATGAAACCGACCCGTTTGACCGCTTTATCCGACTAAACCGAAATCGACTAAATCGATGTTTAAGTTGGACGGAAATGGGTTTGCCTCTTCCAACAGTGGGTTGTTGTGATTTCATATATTGGCCCCGATTTTCGACCGAAACTGCCCGATGTCCACCCCTAGGTCCTGGGTTCAACTCCCCTCATCTAGTTTTTTTACTCATATGTCCTCCATGCTCTCTATTATCTCTTTAATTCAGTTCACTCCTCAACCAATTAAACTACATATTTACAAATAAAAACACAATATAATTTTTTTTTATAATTATTTTAGAGCACTTGTAATTGGGCACATAGTTGTCGTATAAAATAGTAAAGTTTAACAACGAACATTATACTTATCCTCTCAACAAATAAAATAAAACAAACGATATAAAGGTTTTTTCTCTTTTAAAAAAATACATATTTTTATTAAAGTCCTATCTTTTTTACGAAAGTCGGGTCTCCATTTTCATAGGAACGGTCCTGCTCGTGGCTTCAAACCAACAACACAAGAATATACTCTAAATCTAGATTCTTATTGAATCTTGTTGAGTTCTAATTTGATCATAACCCCACTTACTTTTCAGATATGGGTCTTCTAAAAGCATATATTTTAATTAAATTTAAGGTTATCTTTGTTTTGCAATTATCTGTTTAGATATTATTTTAAGACTTATTTGCATGTTTGATCTCTTATGTTTATTTTAGGTTTTAAGTTGGTTTCTTATATTTTAAAAGTTTTAAGTTGGTCCCTTACGTTTTAAAGGTTTCAAGTTGGTCCAAAATGTTACTCTCGTTTGAATAAGTTAGTCTCTTCCGCAACATGATATTGAGTATAATAAAACAAAAATAATTAGAAAAATGTTTTAAAACTAATTTTCTAAATAAGTTATAAATTTCATCACCGATATTGTCAATCCGAATTTTAAACAGTCAAGTGATGGAAGGGACTAACTTATTCTAATGTGAGTAACGTTTTGAACCAACTTGAAATTGTTAAAAGATAATGGACGAACTTGAAACTTTTATAATATAAAGGACAAACTTAAAACCTAAAATAACGTATGGGACTAAACATGCAATTAAGCCTTATTTTTTTTATTTTAATCCCATTAAATGGGTCTGCAACATGAGTTCAACTTGAACCATAGAACTTCAAGGTGAGAAAACTATAGGGTAAATAATCAATTACTCTCCAAATTTATAACTTTTGTCAATTAGTAACTTATGAAGTTTTTACTTACGATGTATTGTTGATTTATTATACCCGTCCGTCCTAAATTATAAGTTATGTTGACCATTTCACATAAATTAAGAATTGTAAATTATTTTTATATCTGAAAGAGAAATTACAGGTTGGTTTACAAAATTATCTTTCATTAATTTACAAGATAAATTGAACAATTAAAATACGAAAGAATAATAAATAGTTAAAAGTACTCTCTATGATCGTATTTGTAAAAAAACATTTGAGTCTACAAAAATTTTGCATGTGTGTTTTATAATTTAGATCAAATACATTTAATGTTGTTGACTAAAATATCTCTTATAAATAAGCTTGTTGAGAGTATAAAAGGAAAAATAATATTAAAACTCCATCCATCTCTAATTATAAGACTAATTACAAAAAAAAATGTTTGTCCTTAAATATAAGACTATCTACAAATGTATTATACATCAAGGGTAATTTAGCAATACTAACACACTTTTCAGACAAATTAATTACTCCAACAATTAATACCTGTGATTTTTATAAAGTATTCTTATATTAAAGAACTAAGGGAGTATTTTTTTATAATATTTTTGCGCTAACCCTCCAGTTTCTAGGAGGTCTAGTAATCCAATAATTTGTTTAAGAATTGTTCCATCCAAGAATCGAATCCAGGTCCTTCTGAAAGATTCGTATTTGATGAAGTTCATTAACCACTTGAATCAAATTATTCGGTTAAACAGCGGTAATATTTTATTAGTATAGTAAAATAATTCTTTTGGATAATTCTTCTTACTGCGGTAGCTATGAAATTGAAATTGCCTAAAACAAGAATTCTTGTTACTATGGCCATACCCTTTATTTCAAGTGGCGGCTACATAATTTATATCTAAATTGCTGCCTTTACTTTGATTTCAATCGTGGATTCCAATTGAATGCGTAGCTGTTCAGTGCCGTACTTGATTTCAATCGTGGATTCCAATTGTTGCTTCGTTACTGTTCGGCAAGAATTGTTGTCAGGCCGCAACACATATTGTTTTTACTATGAATTCATCAAAGATAAATTTAGAATGTTATTTTATCATGTTTGAGTAGCTCTGAAGCCTAGATATTTTTAAATGGATAATGTATCGTATCTTCTGTGTATCATGCACTCATGTCTGTCGGATATTTCACGATACGTATTAGAAGAATATCCGAAAATTAAATTTAAAATACTGATACGTACGGGCTATCTGATGATTATATTTGGAATATATGTAGTTGACAAAGTAATGATGTTTTCTAGTTAGGATATATCATATATGTAATTGACTAATTGTCGCTTTCTTTATTATCAATATTACTTACTTTTATATTTCTACTGTTGCCGCCGTCTGTTTTGTGTCTCTTTGTTTGTTTGAGAACGATGCTATTGTTGATTGTTGTGTGAATGCAATTTCATTGTTGTGCCTTATCGTTTTTCTATGTTTGTTTGGTCTAGGTTTTGCGCCATTTTTTTTTGCTTTCGAGTTTTAGTCATATTTTGTATTTTGAGTTTTAATATGTAGTTTAAACTTTTTTTTTATTGAAGTATCCCAATTGTATCGTATCTTGAATTTTAAACTTTTTCTGTATCGGCGTATAGTGTCGTATCGTATCATGTATCTAGGCTTCATAGTTGAATAGTCTTACTTGAGTCCAAAATGAGAGGCATGTTGTTACACGCCTTTTTAACTGTAGCTAGAATAAAAAGTATTTGTTTTGAAAATTTTTATTTTGCAATTTATAAAAAGTCTACTACAAAAGCAGAGACATAGAGATGTTGTTTACGTGTTGAATGAGCGAAAATAGTATCCAACTTAAAAAATTCGAATTTTTAGTTGAATGGGTTAAAGCAAAAGTATTTCTTTTCTTTTAATTAAAAATTATTGAATTAAGAAAAGATAATTATTTTTTTAATTAAAAGTCTACTATTTGGTTGCTTTTTCTTTCTTTTTTTCTTTTTTTAAAGGTTGCTTTTTTCTTATCATCACATCACAGTACTATAGAAGTAAGATTGCTTTTTTATTGTGGTGGCAAATTGGTGGTGGTGATGAGAAAAATGTTTTCTTATCAACATAGACCACCCTTTTTGAAAATGTTTTCCTTATAAAAATGTTTTTTTTCTTATCATCCACGTGTTGTCATGAATCACTCAAACCCTTTTTCTTTACTTTTTTTTTCATGTCCCCACCGCTGCTCCACACACTCTTTTCCACTCTTCCGTTAAGAAAATACTTGGATGATATTGGGGTGTAAATGTCGTGTGATATTAGTTAACCACAATATCACACGACATTAACACCCCAATGCCACTTAAATGCTACCTCTCTCTTTATCTATAAAATCACACAAAAACATTGCAACATAGCATATAACAAACAAAACCATTTAAAGCTTGGTTTTGGAACCAAGTACAAATATATGATATAGTTGTCAGAAAAATCTTTACTCTATTTGGTTGCTTTTTCTTATCATCACAATAGAAAGAGTACTTGTTGTGGTTGCAAATGGGTGGTGGTGATCAGAAAAATGTTTCCATTAATGTTAAGAAAAAGAAGAATGGTTCTTTTACGTCCATTTTCATGCATGCTGATGTTCTTGATTGTTTTTTCATGGTTTTTGGTTTGATTGGTGCCATTGGTGATGGACTAATGACCCCTTTGCTTCTGCTTTTCTTAAGCAGACTTATGAACTCTATTGGTTCTATTTCTGGCCCATCAAAGAACAATTTTGTCCATAGCATCAATGAGGTTCTCTCTCTCCTTCACCCTCTCCCTCCTCTCTCTACTAATAAAATCTCAATTGTTCGATTAATCTAGTGTATAGAATAGAAGACTGTTATTATCATATATTTTAGTGTATAAAATTATATACTAGTAAAAGACAACAACCTAGTAAAAGAAAGAAGTGTTTGTTGGGTCACACCATGATTGATTATATGATAAAACATGTATGACCTTTTAATTACTCCATCCGTCTCATATAAGATGTCACTTTTTAGTTTTACATGGTTATTAAGAAAATGATTAATAATGTTGATTTCAATGGTCATACATTTGCATGATTGATTTTATGATGAAAATAAGTGTGACCTTTTAAATACATAAATTCTAGGTTAAATAAGCTTTTTGTCCATATAAATATAATCAATTGTATTTTTAGTTCTAATAAAAAAAGTGACATGTTTTGACCCCAAAAATAAATTTCAACACATAGTTTTAGTCTTTGTAAAACTAAAATTTGTTTAATTATGCTTAATATTTTCAATTTTTGAATGATTTTTTTACAAATTTATTTCGAACATTATAAAATGTTCATCCAAAAAAAAAAAGTTCAAAAGTTGAATTTTAGGTCCAAATTTTTATTAGTTTTATCTTGAAATTTTGGCGTTTAAAAAAATTCACATTTAATCCATAACATGTTAAAAGCTTATAATTTTTTATAAAAGAGTTTCTTATAATATTCTTAACATGCCTCTAAAATAATCATTAAAATTTTTATAAGTTTAATCATAATTAAACAAAATTTAATTTTACATGCATTAAAACTTTGTACTGAAATTTTTTATAACGACCAAAACATGTCACTTTTTTTTAATAAGGATAAAAACCTATCTAACCCTAAATTTTTTAACAGTTTCTTCATGAGAGAATATTAAAGAAAACATTAGTAGCTTATTGTAATTTGTCTTTGTTAACTCTGTGATGCAGAATGCTGTTGTTTTGTTATATTTGGCATGTGCCTCTTCTGTTGCTTGCTTCCTAGGTAAGTTTTCAGCTTTGTTACTACTCCCTCTGTTCCAAATTGTTTGACGATTTGGACATTTCATACATATTAAGAAATGCAATTAATATTGTTATCCATAATAAATAATATGGAAAAGATAAATGAAAGAATTGAAAGAAGAGAGAGTAGTAAATAGTTAAGGTTATAATAGGAAAAATAACATTAATGTTGCATTGGTATTGTAAAGCGACATATAATTTGGGACAAATTTTTCCTCCTAAAGCGACATACAATTTGGGACAGAGGGAGTATTTTGGTTTTTTACTTCTCTATAATTTAATATCTAAATGATATATAAATATTAATGAAAATGTTAACTTGTGTCCTTAAGGTACAAGTTAATGAATCAAATATAAAAATAGTTTATTGGAATTTGTGCATTACATTTAATCTTTAACGTTTTAATGTATTGAATATAGAAATTTTTAGAGAATATTTATTCTTTTGGATTTTTTAACATGTGCCCCAAAAAAGACACAAGTTAACACTATCCAAATATTAATAGGTAGTAACTTTTTTTTTGTGGTGGCCGAGGTTTGAACCCCAAACCTTACATATATTATGCATTGTCTATATCAACTAAGCTAAACTCACGAGGTCATTAATAGATAGTACCTAAAAGTATATACAATTGTCAGTGACAAAAAAGAAGACGAATAAGAGTAGCCAAAAGAAAAAAATAAAAATTGTCACCCCATATATTAAGATGTTAAAGACTAACACGATGGATTGAAATAATAAATTTCATTTTTTTTAAGGATAATAATAAATTTCATATACCACTTAATCTACGTTACAACCTATATAAATTTCATATAATCCCCGCGAGCTTATCTCAGTTACTAAGGATATCGCATATTATATGCATGGGTCGGGGTTCGAACCTCGGATACTCTACTTTTCCAAAATTAAATTGTGTGAGCTATAACCACTAGGCTACTTGACAAAAAAAAAATTCATATACAACTTAATATACCTCACGGCCTATATTGGAGAGAAAGTGATATTTTATAGACTAAATTGATTTTGTATTCATTATATATGATATACACAAGTATTAACATTATACTTTTTTTTTTTTTACTTTGTGAGGAACTACAGAGGGTTATTGTTGGACAAGAACAGGTGAAAGACAAGCTGCAAAAATGAGAGTTATGTACTTAAAAGCGGTTTTAAGACAAGAAGTAGCATACTTTGATTTGCATGTTACAAGCGCATCAGAAGTCATCACAAGTGTCTCTAACGACATCCTAGTAATTCAAGATGTTCTTAGTGAAAAGGTATAAAAAGTAAAATTTGTTTTACTTTATATCAATTTTTATTCTATATAGGGATGAAAATACGAAGTCACGCTAAGCCAGACTTTGATTATATTGAATAACACTACAGAATATCTATTATATAGTCAACACACACGGTTTTTAAAAGTCTAAGAAATGCTCTTTTCAATACAAATATTTTTTCTAGAGCACTAGTTGGCATGCCCTTAATAAAAAGGTCTATTTTTTCCATAATTACCTTCCCAAGTGACTTGGAAGGAGGGAAAGAATGTTCCTTTTAAGGGTTTGACCTGGCCATTTTTAAGTCTGCTTAAAGACCTAGTTTATATTAAATTTTCTTTAATTATATTTCGTGACTGTAACATTTTGTTAATTTCTTGTTACTTGAAAATTACATAGGTTCCGAATTTTGTGATGAATACATCTATTTTCTTTGGAGGATACATAGTGGCATTTGCATTGTTATGGAGATTGGCAATTATTGGGTTCCCTTTTGTGGTACTACTTGTGATTCCTGGTTTCATGTATGGAAGAACTATGATGGGGTTGGCTAGAAAAATGAGAGAAGAGTACAATAAAGCCGGTACAATAGCAGAACAAGCAATATCTTCAATTAGAACTGTTTATTCCTTTGCAGGAGAAAGCAAAACCATAGCTGCTTTCTCTAATGCTTTGGAAGGATCAGTGAAATTGGGATTGAAACAAGGCTTAGCTAAAGGCTTAGGCATAGGAAGCAATGGTCTTATTTTTGCTGTATGGTCTTTGATGTCCTATTATGGTAGTAGAATGGTCATGTATCATGGTGCTAAAGGTGGTACTGTATTTGCTGTTGGATATTCAATAGCACTTGGTGGATCGTAAGTATACCTTTTCCCTTCATTTTATTTTTATAGTTTTCTAAGTTCAAAAGTTTCATACTTTGTGGGATTAAAGTTTAAGCAGGGTTTTAAAACACGGTATCCGATCACGATTGTGGCCGTGTTATCATGGTTTTAAAGTCTATGTGGCAATTATGGAAACCTCGTCGGTCATGTTTGCATGTAATTCTCAAAGTATCAAGGATCCTTACATGATCGCAATTTAAAACCATGTGCTTAAGTTGTGACTTTTTTAGTTAATTTGTGAAGTACAAACACTGTCATGAAACTAATACAGACAGATCGATGACTCATGTAATCAATTTGAGAGAAAATGAATCATTTTAATGTAATCACATGTGTCGACGACACCGACACATGAGAAACACTGGACACACCTTCAATCAGAAGTGTCGGTGCTACAAAGTTGTTAATTATATATTTTTTTCTGATGTGGCAGGGCTTTAGGAGCTGGTCTATCAAATGTAAAGTACTTCTCAGAAGCAAGTGTTGCAGGAGAAAGAATAATGGAAATGATAAAAAGAGTTCCAAAAATAGATTCTAAAAACATGGAAGGTGAAATTCTAGAGAAAGTGTTAGGGGAAGTTGAATTCAACCATGTTGAATTTGTGTATCCATCAAGACAAGAAAGTGTGGTCCTAAATGATTTTTGTTTAAAGGTTCCATCAGGAAAAACAGTTGCATTAGTAGGAGGAAGTGGTTCAGGAAAATCAACAATTGTATCACTTTTGCAAAGATTTTATGATCCAATTGGTGGAGAAATTCTTCTTGATGGAGTTGCTATTCATAAGTTGCAA
>Ga0315913_1004731_pt1 | contig 16486 bp, 7 predicted proteins | sample MpolsnodulesMG_FD_207736 | JGI IMG/M metagenome (GOLD analysis project Ga0315913, IMG submission 207736) | Medicago polymorpha root nodule microbial communities from Los Angeles, California, United States - small nodules | ecosystem: Host-associated > Plants > Roots > Nodule | place: USA... | reverse complement strand
TACTATCATTATATATATATATATATATATATATATATATATATATGTAGTATTATATAATTTGAGTAGTAACTTATATCATCTTATTAGTTCACGAATATCATCACAAAAATATTTAAATATCCAATTTTTTATCATGTTATTGGCACGATCATTTATACTATAAGTGCTTACTACTGCTAGGTTAACCATCTATCTTTATCACTTTTATTTTTTTGCTTAATATTGTTATGTATATCATTTATCCGTATCATTTATTATTATTATTATTATTATTATTATTATTTTCTCCGGTTATAAAAATCTTGTAACAAATCAAGTGATTTATAACTAGAGTGACTATTATTATTATTACTTCCCCTTGATATAAAAGACTGACCACTTGTCAAGTGCTCTATAATAAGTGTGGATATAATTATATAAATTTTGTGTCGAGGTCTGACACTTCATCTATACAATAATATCATACTAACTTTTACTTTAAATGGAGGTATAAACCCCATCTACACTATAATATCACGAAAGATAATTTCGAGCAGTGATACTAACTTTCACACTTAATGGAGGACTAAAATTTCCATCTACAATATTGCTCACGAAGGATTTTTAATCGAGTAGTGATATTTGATATTGTTCAAATCACTAATGTGTTATTATCACATGTGTTCATTCACCATATTCGTTTTCTTATAATCGTCTCTACCACTTCGGTTAGGTGATATTTAACACACATAAACTATTTTTTCCCATTCCCCAATAGTAATCAACAATAATAAACAACAATGTCAGCATTATTTCCTTATTCCCCAACGGTAACAATAACAGAAAGTTTATAAAGTTCACTCTATAAATACTTCACATTCATTCATACTTTTTACATTATTCTCAAAATATTTATCCACCTTTTTAAAATGGCTAAATGCTTTCTTGTATTCATCACTCTACTTGTCATTGTTGTTTGACTATATGATTTATTCTCGACTTTTTCATTGTCAATTCCTTTAGGTCAACTGTCAACTTTCCTGAATTGTATCCTTCAAGGATTTTGTTGAGTCTCTTACATGCAAGATACTCAATTAAGTTGTTGTTCCAAGTTATGTAGTTGTCCCCACTATGTTTTAAATTTTGAATTGATGCCTAACATTGGACATTGTTATATCTAGAATACAAAAGAACATAATCAACATTTAATGTATAAAGTATGACGATAAAAATCATTTTATTCAATAGCAACGATTACAAAAACCATGATCATTTTTTAATGAAATTCTTTATCAAAACAAATGACAATAATGCAAGCTAAGTCCAATAATTGGAAAACACTAAATATAATTAAAGTTATGAAACACTAAATACCGAGAAGGAACAAAACAATGGCAAATAGAGTGATGAAACAAGAAAGCATTTAACCATTTTAAAAACATGGATAAAATATTTTGAGAATGACGTGAAAATTATGAATGAAGGTGAAATATTTATATAGTGAATTTAATAAATTTTCCATTATTGTTACCGTTGGGGTATAATGAAATAATGTTGATTAAATAAATGTCATTTCACTTTTTAATATATAAAATAATTTTTTTTCAATTATTTAATTTATACTATGTACACTACTTGCATTTACAAGAGTGTCTTATTTTTCGACAATTTTAGTGCTTTTTTTTAGTCCATTGTAAAAATCTTAAATTTACACTCATTTAAAATGGAGTGAAGACTAGTATCAAACATAAACTATCTACTTCTAAAATTTTATGTTTTTTTTCTTAAGCAAGAGAGAGTTAGAGAGTTTGACACGTGTGAGATATGAGGAACAAATAAACCAAAATATAACGATGGCATGGGATGTTTGGAACATGTGTGTGTTTGGTGTTATGCTAGCTATTCTTGTTTGCAATGGTCCTTCTCCCTACCACCTTTGTTCTTTTGATTTGATTCTAAAGCTACCACTGCCAAGGAAACACCGACTTTGTAAAAGAAAAACACATTTTAGTTATTTTTCTTTCTAGCTTGTACTATTCCCTTTTGCATACTCTAATTCAATAATGTTGAAAAAGAAGTAGTAATTCAATAATGTATCGTAGAAATTTGCTTTCCCAAAAACATGTCATTACATGTCCCTTCAATTAAATCTGCAAGACATGATATTGTATTTATTACACCTTTAGTAATGTTTATTTTAGTAAAATATTTCTTACTTTTGAGGATCATTTGGGTAATTTCACTGTCTGGAATGCAAATGTCATTGACATGTTCCATGTGCATCTTAAAATATAAATAGGATTAAAGAGAGAGCAAATCAACACACTATATTAAACATTATTATTTCATATAGATAATGCAAACATTACACATTACACACCACAGAAGTCATACAACATACATGCTCTTAAGCAGGTACATAACGCATATATAAAAGTAATACATATATATTCTTAAGAAATTACTTGATCCATATTCATTTCTTTTACCCCCTCAACGTTGCCTCAAGGTAGGAAGGATCATCCACGAGTTCAATTTCATTAAAATTTACTTCATTTTCCTTTCCCTCTACAAATGTCTTGTATCTTTTACACATATGTTATGGTATCTTACACACCTAAGACTAATGATCTTTATTTCCACATCTATAGCAGAAATCATCATGATTCCTTAAGGGACCTTCTTGGATCTCTTTACCTTTACCTTGACGATTCTTATTAGTTTCGTCGTATTTAGGAGACTTATAATTATTCACAAAACCTTGTCCACGATCTCGACCACGAAAGTGATTTCAATCGTGATTTCCTCCTCGACCACGATCATCAAATCAATTATGACCACCACGTTCTTCAGGATGATTTTAACCACCACACCTTTGATTAAATGTTGTGGCATTTATTTCAGGATATGTTATTGTTCATGTAGGACGTAATTGGTGGTTTTATATGGGAGATCATTATTTTATTTTTCCACTAGAATTTTTGCAACTAAATCAGAGTACTAAGTACATTCCCTCAATCTATATTGTTGTTGCAACAATATCCTGGATGCATGAAATGTTGAGAATGTTTTTTACAACTTTTCTTCTTCGGCTATAACTATGCAACTAAATTCTATCTATGTTGTGATTTGTTGCATAACAGAGTTATATGCAACAACACTTTTATAATCTTGGAACCTTAATTGTTCCACTAATCCATCAATGAGGGCAGTGAGACTTCCTTTCATGTCCAAATCTTGCCTTAGGTTTGTCCTACAACATCTTGGGATCTGTTGCATTTGAGCATTATGTTTTTAATCCATCATCAAGGTGTTATTTGATTATCCGATTTATTCTCGACTTTTTCATTGTCAAATCCTTCGGGTCAACTGTCAATTTTGTCGAGTCCCTAACATGCAAGATACTCAATTAAGTTGTTGTTTCAAGTTATGTAGTTGTCCCCACTTATGTTAATTTTGAATTAATGTTTAACATTGGGCATGGTTATATTTAGAATATAAAAGAACATAATCAACATTTAATGTATAAACTATGACGATAAAAATCATTTTATTCAATAACAACGATTACAAAAATCATGACCATTTTTTAATCGAATTCTTTATCAAAACAAATGACAATAATGCAAGCTAAGTCTAGTAATTGGAAAACACTAAATATAATGGAGATCTCAAAAGCAAACATTTGCAGCAACTTCTGTAAGTCATGTTGAAGTAATAACCCTTCATGAAGCAAGCAAAGAGTGTACTCGATATATCCAAGAAGCTTCTCGTTTACCAACCGATAAGAATCCAATTTTTTTGTATGAAGACAATGTTGAATATGGTACCTTGATGAAAGAAGGTTACATCAAGTGTGATAAAACAAAGCATATCCCTCCAAAGTTCTTCTCATTCACACAAGAACACGAAATAAACAAAGAGTTTGATATTTAATATATTCGTTCGAGTGGTGCCGGATCTCTTCACAAAGGCACTGTCGACATCAATTTTCAAGTAGCACATGCAAAGTATTGGAATGCTTCAGCTTCGAGATCTTTGAAGAACTGATTGTGTTTGGTTGAGGGGGAGCATAACGTTGTACTCTTTTTTCCTTATTAAGGTTTTTATCCCAATAGGTTTTTTCTAATACGGTTTTTAACAAGACAATATATGTTCCCATCAGATTCTCCTCGACAAGACTTCAATGGAGCATCGTGATAGATATTTTGCTGGGGAGGGGGTGTTATAAGAAATTAGAAAAACCAAAATCATTCTAGTATTATATGAAACACATATCTTACTATTTATGTTGAAATATCTATCTAAAATGTTAACTTATAATAGTACTGGAAATTATCTATCTAAATGTCAACTTAGAATAATAATGTAAATTATTTCCTACATGTAATAGTGATAACTTTAGTAGTATAAATACCACACTTTAGTCCATTTAAAGATGCACCATTTTTGAGAAATATAGACATATCATCACACTTTATTTTTTGAGGGGATATCATCATACTTTCTTCTTTTTATTTGTTTAGTTTGATATATCCTACCATTATATAATTTAGAGTAGTAACTTATATCATCTTACTAATTCACAAATATCAACAAACATATTTATTTTTGAGAAATATAGACATATCATTATACTTTATTTTTTATAGGGGGATATCATCATATACTTTCTTCTCTCTTTATTTCTTTAGTTTGATATATCCTACCATTATATATATATATATAGTATTATATAATTAGAGATAGTAATTATATCATCTTATTAATTCACAAATATCAACAAAGGAATATTTAAATTTCCGTTTTTTTTCACAATCAAATTTATAAAGTACTTACTTTTTAACTTTTTAGTTCACATTCCTCAAGCTACTCTTCTCCAATCTCCATAAAGGATACACATCACTCAAAATCGAAGAAAATACTTTCTAAGTACATACTCAATATTAGATTCAACTACCAAAACTTACAAGTGGTTTATTCTACACGATCATATGACATCAAGCATGATCGATTACATGTTCATCACACTTTCCATGCACGCTATTTTCATGTTGCGTAAAAAGAGAGAAATATAAGTTTTGGAAAAACATATTAACTGAAGCATGAATGAAAAGAACAAACTCATCATTGTCTATTGTAACAAATCAAAGCTTTCAAACCTGCTACATCAAGTGCAGCAAAGCCTTCTCAAGTCAGATAAGAGACAAACTCTTAAGAAATTGTCTGATAGTCTATTATTCTAAGAATTATGATAAACTACAATCATCCCTATAAAGACAACATTCGAGAGGGATAGAAAACCATCCATGAACACATGTAGTAGGCAGTAGATATGCTCACAGTTTCACATATCCTAAATGTTTCTATTTGTTCAAAACCCGCCATTGCCAGTAAATTTCAATAATGTAATTTACATTACACGTTCATTGACATGATTTGACGAGCAAGACCAGGATCTTGTTGTAACAGCTCTCTCAAATTGTTTTCCACCTCTGCAATCTGCTTCTCCAAGTATTCTTTTGAGCTCTGTCCAAAGCCATATTATTTTCTCACTCAGACATCATGAAACTCATTTATTATTCAGAAATTTAACTAAAAAGTTAAACTGCTATTTTTGTCTCATTTTAGAAATTATAATTTTCTTCCTTACAACTTTAGAAATTTAAAAACAATGTAGTCATAAAATGATGAAAGAATAGAAGTTTCAATAAAAAGTGAAGGAATGACATTTACTTGTAATGCGGTAATTGAAGTTTCACTATCCTTGAACTTGTTCTCCTGTTCATTCATTAACGTTGCCTTCGTCTCCAATACAAACCTGGCCACAATTTAAGAGTGTATCAGAGTATGCCATTAATATTTTCTAATCAACCCACAAATGAAGCTTTTGTTCTCTATTTCGTAGCATGTTTAAATAGGCAACCACAACTTACGTTTTCCCTGCAAAAACAAAAATATACTGATTAATCATATTTCTGAAGAAAAATAGGGCATCCACTAAATACCTATGCAATACAATTCTAAAGACTTGTAGGATTAATCCTAAGATATCTTTTACATACCAATGGATTTGTAGACATTAGTATCATCAGGAACCTGCTTCAGCTCCTCCATTGTCAAAAAAGCACGCTTCTTGTCTGTTTCTTTGGAACGTATCTGGGTTTGCACCTGCATGCAAGGGGATAATATAAATTTAAAGAGTCTAAAGTAACGCCTAATAAGGATATAACTTCTTGATGCAACATACAAATATCAAGGTTTCCTTTATTGGTTTTTATATAACTCTTCTAAATAAATAAAAGTACGAATCCTCTTTCAGAAATCAGAACTCAGATATATGTATTCACTGCCACGTTTGTGCAATGCATCCATATCCTAGCACACACAAGCAGTAATACTTAAAGTTACACAACAGGTTGAAAATTCTAGTGTCAGTGATACGTGAGTATTGAGTCACAAATCAACAACACAGCATCCTTTTAACTCAATACTGGTATAAGCACAACTTCACCGGCGATACATACAATACGAAAACACCCTTCACCGATACGTATCTTGCTATGTATCCCAGAACACCCTGTTGGTGGATATAGTAAGGGTCTAAAACCTCCTAGTTATCATGGAGTTATGTTTGATTTTGATTGAATTAAGGATGTTTTATGTTATTTATTTTTGTTAATGACATGAGTTTTGAAGTATCATGAAGTTTATATATGATATTTGAAGTATTTTGGAGTTTACATATGATATTTTAAGTCATTTGTATTTTACGGTACATGGTACCATAAGATACGCGATTCAAAAAAGTGGTTGAACGATACACGATATGTATCCCGATTTGACTACCATGATCGAATGTGTCTACATTGTCTGTATGCAAAAATTTATAGGAAAAACAATGTCATTTTTTATGAAAGGAAAAATGCTTTATGTAACGATATAAGTTTGACAAAACATGCGAAAATCCTATGTGGTATCATGTAACACTTAAAAATAATAACCACTTGTCTCATGTATAGTCAGCAAGAACCTGACTGATAAAATATCCTACTTTTACATTCTTTTTCTTTCTTGTATAAATCTTTCGCAATAAATAGCATTGCAGTATATGAAAACTATTTGGAATATTATAACTAGAATCGAACCAAACTCAGCCTTGATAAAAACGCGAATTACCAAGAAATCCCTTCAGTACCTTTTATTCTTTTATGAACCTACTTTAACCTTTCTTTACTTTTTACTATGTAGAACCAACCCTTCAGATTGAAGGGTTGTCTAGTGTCCGACACATGATGGTGCCTGACATTGACACATGTGGATACATTCAATCAATTTCATTTTCTCAAATTATTACTTGTGTCAAATGTCGATACTTCGTAATCAATACAAATACATTACAAAACATACACATCACTTCTTAAATCTTGCTTACATTGTGACAAAATAGTTCACTTGTTCATCTAAATTCAATTAAACATGTAACTAAATAGTAAATAGTAATCACAAACTTGGTCTAATTACTACCACTAACCTCATAAAAACAAAAGGGAACCCAAAATAATCCCCAAAATCAATTAAAAATCAAAAAAAAAATCAATAATACTCTTCACAAATAACAATAACAACAGTAACTGAAAATTAAGAATTTTTTTAACGAACCTGCTTTAATTTCCTTGTAGTTTCTATCATACGACCTTGAATTTCAACGAAAGCCTACATTTTTATGCATCAAACATGAAGAAAAAAAAATTAGAGCAATTAAAAGGGGATTTCGTAAATCAAAACTTGAAATTGAAATTGTAGAAGAAAAAAGGGGATTGAGTTGTTACAGTTTTGATAGATTCGTCTGCCATATCAATCAATTGAACGGAGAATTCTTCGATCGGAAAAGGAATTGCAGATTTGAAAACCCTAATGTGACTGAGAATTAAGAAGAACGAGAACAAAAATACTTCACGTATAAACGCACCGTTTTGCAATTTACTCAGCAATTTTATTTTACAAAGTGATCTTGACTCCTTAATTTTTTCCTTGTCCTTTTTTTTCTTCTAATTAATCTAGAAAATTGTTGTATACACATCTTGTTTGGCTGAAAAACACATGTAAAAGATGAAAATATCTATCGGTAGTTAAGTGTCGAGGAAAATGGATCCAGGCTGCAGTTAATTACCGAGGAAAATGGTCGTCAGATAGACCAACTCGATGCGTTTGTTGCTTCTATCACCAAACAACAAGCATCCTACAAGATATAGAAGATAACACTTCACACAAAATTTCCTAACCCTCTCCAGCTCCCTTGGATCCTCTGTATCCGCCAATCTGTTAGCTCTATCGAGGTACCTCGTATATAATTCCCTCAGCTTCGGATAACTAATGTACCCACCATACTCTGTACCGCAAATTTTCTCTGCCTCCGTCTGCAACACACCTAAGTGCATCACCAGTAGTGCCGCTCGCTCATGTCTCAACATCTTCTTCCCATGGCTCAACATCCGCCCTTCAATCTGAAGATGCATAAGACATGCGACATCATCCAAAGTCACAGTCATCTCCCCCAAGGGCATGTGAAAAGTGCTGGTCTCGGGATGCCACCTTTCGCATAATGTCATCAACAAAGCATGAGGCACAGTGACATAGCCCAGATAAACCAAATCATGTAACCCGCTCTCCCTAACTTTCCCCAAAACCAGTCAGCATTCTCGTTTGGACGTCGTAGACTCAAAATCTCAGCCCCATGATTAATCAGTTTTAAAACACGCATCTTACGAACTTGAAATAATAGAAAAATAAAGAAAATAATTAAACATAAAGAAAAAAACACATATAAAAGTTGATATAATAATTAAACAAACACACATATAAAGAAAATAATTAAACATAAAGAAAAATAAATAAAATAACACTTACGTTATCTGAATTATACCAAAGCGGCAATGCCACATGCTTGGCATAAGAGTGGCAGCAGAAATATATTTTCCGGTCCTCCAGAAAAGGGAGGCTCCAAAGGTAACACCGCTGGGACAGCCGCTGCTGCAATGTCATCCTGGTATGGTATATGCTGCTGCTCTGGTATATGATTCTGGTCATACCCACCATCATTCACATCGTGGTGTACCTAATTCTGATAATTCAGGTACCCCACCTCCTGGGTCGGGTCAACCACATGTGACTGTTCAGGTTGTGTAGCCTGAGAAGTCCCTGAACCATCTGACCTGCCCGCTTTGCCTCTCTCGTCGGTGGCTTTGTGTCATCGCACGTCTACCACCAATCATCTTAGATTGGTCAATCGACTGCCCCTGGTGCTGATCATACATATCTACACAAAATTTTTAAAACTTAACATCATTCAACTTATACATTCAACCACTTTATCAAACACATTAAACCTAAACATAACCTAAACTTTCACATTCAACCACTTTATCAAACATTCACATTGAACCTAAACATTATCATACACACTATCATTCACATTCAAACGTAAATAATCAAACGCATTATCATACACATTCAACCTAAACTAAACATAAACATTCACCTTCGGTGAACAATCAAAACCACATTCAACCTAATTCAATACACACTTTATCAAACTACAATTAACATGATATCCATAATCTAAACTAACTCAATAATCATTACAATTTTCATTTGGGCATTTTGTCAAACACTTTGTGTGCAAAGCATCAAACATACACAAAATGTGTTCATTTGACACCATTCAAAACCACATTTTTATGATACATCACTTAAACAACATAGGCAACAACTACATTCATTTATCAATACATAAACTACACATGCAATGATCAAATTGTCAATTCATTCATAAACTCTAACCACATGCAAACTAATCAAATTTTTTTAAAAACTTAACCTAAACAAACTAACATTAAGATTGCAATGATTAATGGTACATACTTGTGATAATAAGGGGATGATTGGCTTGCAATTCGTGAAAATGGAATTTGGAGAGAATTTGGGAAGTTTTTGAAGAAAAGAAAAAACTGCAAAACTGAGTTTCTGCTTCTGTTTATGTTCAGCACGCATCAGCAGTTAACTGTCGAGGTTTTCCTCGGTCGTTAACTGCAGCCGGTTTTATTTTTCCTCGGCACTTAACTATCGAGGGGTATTTTTGGCTTTTACTTGTGTTTCTCAGCCAAACCACATGTGTATACAACAATTTTCAATAACCTAATTATTAGAAGGGTTAAATATGTTTTTGGTCCCAGTAAAATTGAGAACTTTTAAGTTTAGTCCTTACTTAATTTTAATAGCTTTTTTATTAGTCCCTACAAAAAATATTTACTTATAATTTTAGTCCCTGCTAAAACAAAGTTTGTTTAATTATCCTTAAACTCTTAAATTTTTTAACGATTTTTTTGAGACAAGTTTAGAACGCTGCCTATGAAAGGTTCATTTACTAAAATTTAGAATTTTCTAACATGAAACGAATTAAATATGAATTTTTTAAAACGGCAAAAGTTAATGATAAAAAGTAACAAAATCTGGATGTAGAAATCAAATTTTGCGATAATTTTTTACGAAGGAACTTTTAGTAATGCTCTAAACATGTCTGCAAAAAATTGTTCAAAAACTTAAGAGTTTAAGCATAAATTAAACAAATTTGAATTTAGTAGGGACTAATACTCAGTGCAGGAAAAAAATATAGACTAAAAGAACTATTAAAATTAAGTAAGGACTAAACTTAAAAGGTCCTAATTTTATAGAGACTAAAAACATATTTAACCCTAATTAGAATTGATTTTTTTTTTAGGGACCTAATTAGAATTGATGAATAAATAGATTGTCGGAGTTCTAACTCTATTGAGATTCAAATTCCGACTCTTATATATAATAATGCAATTAAGCAATACTCATAGGGATTTAATCTCTTTTTTTTTTTAATTAGAACATGCTATTTTTTGACCAAATTGAGATCATGTGTATTTTTTTGCAGGTGGCATGCTTTGATTCGATAGAATGAAATTTTTTTTTTTTGAGCAAAGAATGAAATATATTATTATGAATAATAATCCGGAAAAAAAAATCAATAGATGCATGATATATCAATTAATTATGTGAAACAATAAATTAGCAAGATATGGAATAAAGTAAAGAAACAAGGGTCTGGATCCGTTAACACCAGGTGTCTACGGATTCGTTGACACCAAATTTTAACCGTTTATTTTATTAGATCAAATGGTCATAGTAGTTTCTAAACCAACTCACCCTTTCTCTCATGTATATGATTATCATTATCATTTTTAATCAGAGTTATTCTCAAGTGAACTCTCATCTAACACGTCATTCTTACACCAGCCAATTAAAACCCAACACCTCATTAAAATAAATAAAAACATAAATTAAAATCAGTTATATGTGATGGTGCAATCAGTTAAAGAAAGTGGGGAGAGGATAGAGAGAAAACGTCATAAATAATAAGGAAAAAAAATCTGATTTTAAATTATTTTTTATTTATTTTAATCAGGTGTTTGGTTTTAATTGGCTGAAAGTAAGAATGACGTTAGTTGAGAGTTCACCTAACAATTTCTCTTTCAATAATTGAAAAACCCAATTCATAATAGGCTTACAGGTTCTTCTCGCCGATATGATTATTTGTATATGAGGTTGGTGCTCTTCCTCCATGAATAAATTGACGACGGTCTTGGGTGAAAATTTTGTTATGGAATAAAGCTTCAATTCAATTGTTCGTGTTTGTTTTCTCACTATAAGTTTGGTATTTTATTTTACTCATTTTGATTTTCCCCCAATTCTATGCCCTAAAATAATGTTCTATTGCTTTATGGAAGGCAACAAGACAAACCAAAGATTGACAATATCTATAATATGTTTCTAAAAAAAAAAACTCGTCTTTGATATGATTAGTTTTAAAAACAATTATATTGGAGTAGAAAAGAAAGCTTTTTTTTCCTCAAACTCCATGGACAACATATCTAATTTCATGTTAATGGTTAATTGGTTACTGTAATAGAACACAACAAGTGTTTCTAAATAAAAAAAAATTGAGACGATAGGTAGAAATAAGAGGAAGAATTAAAATTCTTCGACCAACAAGCAAAACATCGTTCATGATTCGGGGGAAGTTGTTAGGCATAAAGAATAAAAAAGTAATACTCATACACACTTAATGAACGAGAGATCATGTGAGGTTTGTACTGAATAAATATGAACCTTTGGATCAACATAAATGAATGGTTAAGATTTGGTGTCAACGAATCCATTGACACCTGATGTAAACGGATCTTGACTCAAGAAACAATTGATGTTTTGATGGTAATAAAGTAAAGAAACAATGCATCAATTAATTATGTGCTCAGTGTCACTGTGCATAATATATATTAGCAAGATATGGTTAATAGTTAGGTTCTCGTAAGTTTAATTCAATTAGTAGGAACAATGCATAGTATATGTAAAATTTGGGGTTCGAACCCCGATCACCACCAAGAAAATAATCATCCTTGTTAAGATAGTTAAACACAACACGAAGCAAAGTTGTCAACATACAATCAAATTCATGAAGGTGGGAGAACACAAAAAATGTGGGTTCAAATTATATTTAGAATTAAAAAAAGGGTTAAATAAGTTTTTCGTTCCTATAAATATAACGAATTTTGATTTCAGTCCCTATAAAATTAAACTGAATGTTTTCATCCTCGCCAAATTTTTTATTTTGTTTTTGGTCCTTAATGGTTATAATTTTAACGTGTTTTTGACATTTTTTGAACATAATATGAATATATAAATATCGAATATAATAAACGGACATAACATGGATACAATTTGAACATAAAAGAGTTATAATTTTGCCATTTATATGAACATAAAATGGCCATTAAGGACAAAAAACAAAATAAAAAAATTTGTGAGGATGAAAACAATCAGTTTAATTTTTTAGGGACTAAAATCAAAATTCGCTATATTTATAAGGACGAAAAACTTATTTAACCCTTAAAAAAATTTGTCTTTTAAATCAAGTTACGAAACTACTGCTTTTCTCTCAGGATATGACATCAATTAGACTTTGCTAAATTTGAGTTCTTCTCTCCCAATGATGCGGATGACTGGCTTAAAGAGGGTGTTAGGTGTTCTGAGGCAATCACTTTTTCAGATGGAGTTTGGTGAACTTGGCGCCATCAAAACCTTATGTGTTTAGGAGGCGAAACTTGGTCTTTAACACCGGTTTATTTGTAGCATAAAGCATTCGATTGAGGTAATAACAAACAACTTTTCTCCCACTGCTCCTGTCACTACAATTAATTGATATGTCAAATGGAACGACAATAATCTCTCTTGTAGTTGCCATGGTACTCCTCTTTGAACATGGTTTAGAGGGGGTTTTGCAAAATAATTCAGGTTTGTTTCTTGCGGGTTTTTTTTTCCTGGTTTTATGCTAGCTAAACTTTCTACCGTATATCATGGTCTGGTATTGGCTAAGGATTTGGGTTATACAGAGCTAGCTTCTTATTCTAATTCTCTTGTATGCATCAATCTTCTTAATGGCCCTGTTGAGAGATACCATGTTTATGTGGTCCTTCATAACATAAAATAGTTGTTTTTTCAAAGCAATATTACAGTTTCTCACACTCTCAGAGAGGGGAACCAGTGCGAAGATTTCATGGCGAAGCTTGGAGCTTCATCAGATGATGGTCTTGTTCTTCATGACTCACCCCCTGCTGGTCCCTTTGACCTTCTTAGAAGTGATACCGCTAACACCTTTTACCTTCGGGAGTAGTTAGCTTCGTATTATCTTCTTCTTTTTCTGTTTGTTTTTGTTCTTTGTTTTCTCGTCAACTTTGTAAGAAAAAAAAACTATCTAAACCGTTTTCTCTAAATAATTATGGTTTTTTATCAAATCATTTAACTTTGTTATGAAAGTATCGTTAGATTTAAATCACATTGCCTCAATACTTTTCAAGGACTTAATCCATTATAATAACCCAACTGCAATGACCAGAGTATGTCATGCTTGACTTATATACATTGAATTTTCTATCTTAATCTATTTCTTTTGCTGGAACAAAATTGGTTTTGTACAATGCCTTTTAAATTTTGGTGATAACAAAGTATTAAACAACAATTGGATATGCTAATATATGTTCAAGTGTGCAAGACCATAGACTACAATTTAACAAATAAGAGCATCAGAAGCACTAGAGAAACTAGGAGACTTGATATAAGATCTGAAGAAAAGTCAATCAGAAGTCAATTTTTGAATCAGAAAAAAAGAAGCCACTCAAACAAATGAAGACCAAACTCTGGATCATCAAGCTCTGAGGAACCCAGAAGCTTAGTCAGCTTTGGTATTTTGAAACAGAATATCTACCGAAGTTGTTGCTAGATTGAGTCACAACTAGGCCACTCTCTTTAAGACGTTTCGTGGCACTACAAATTTTTTTGCATGGTAGACTATCAACCACGCCGCCTCCGGGATAAAACAATCCCAGCTACAACTGTGCGGTTAACTACTGCACTATAGAAAACCGTTTGAGATTTACACCTCCATTATGTTACTAAGATCATTCTTTAATACTGAAACCACTCTAATATGGTATTGTGGCCCCACTATTATGGTACTAAGACCACTCAAATATGACGATTCCATAATTCTGACTTTTTAACTTCTCCAAAAGTAGAAAAAGTATTTAAAGAATATATAATGTTAAGATCATTCTTAATTCTGACAGAACATTATTATTCCAATAAAGGAAGTATGATCTTAAAAATACTCTTTATCCTGAGTGGACATAAATTATCGAAGGGACAATAGACATTCCTGATATAGATGGGACATTAGACATTCCTGATATGGGTGGGACATTCGTGTTTAAAAGTACTCTTTATCCCAGGTATAGGTGGGACATTAGACATTCCTGTTTTTCCTACTAATCACTATACCCATGACTAAATCGATTAATATCCCTCATTAACCTGGGATACTCGAGGTTTACCATAAAACGACTTTTTAACTTCAACTTAATAATTACAAAAAAATGACCGATGATATTCTACAAAATTGAGATTACAAGTAGGATTAGGCATTATAAATATATTCCAATGAATGAACAAGATGATTTTAGTAATAAAAAACGTAACCAATCGGTAGAATCAACAAAAAAAATTAATTCAATTAAAATTGTTCTCTTATGCTTTTGGTTGAAAAGTTTGATCTAAAATCAATGAAAAATCAAATGTATTTGGATGATTGAGGAAAGGAACTCTAGGAGATAGAAAACACACTACAAATTTTCAGCCTTTGGTGTTTGCTTAAACCTAAATAATTATGATTTTTACCTTAAATATTGTCCAATTTTGTGTTTAGTCACATATGCGAGCAGCCCTCATTGCATATGCAATGCTCTTTCAAATATGTTGTTTCGCTAAATATATCATTCACATTTACAAATTGATATTGTCGTATGTGCGATGTGACACATAACTCAGGATTCATCCTTTACTACTCGCACATGTGGGCTTGCACTGTTTCCTATACGATGCACCCATGACTCGAATGATCACGTAATTTCTTTGCTTAAACATGTGAGTTGTGTGCCTCACATATGCGTCAAATGCATAAATCAATTTTTCTCATTATATGTTCGTTTCACACTCAAAACATATCCTCCTCAAATATGCGAGGAACACCAGACTTGGTTTCCTCACGCTCTGTGTTCGCTCACACATGCAAGTTGTTCCTCCAACATATATTAGGAACTCTATATTGTTTATTATTGAGGAGAAGTTCATTGCCATTACTAAAACATACAAATAGTTTCTATGGTTTAATAAGTTCTTAAGGAATTTCAATTTTGTTCGAGAAAAATATATGTTACTTGTTTACATTTTATTTGTTACTCATCTTGGTAAGAATCCAACTTTTCATAAAATTTTCATGTAAATTAATGTGTTTTACTTGTACAAATGTAGATGAGTCATTTTTAGGTTATGAGAAATGTGAAAATAATTCTTGTATTTCTCAAATTTGTTACATTACAATGCGATTGTGGATTTGTTTATCATTTGATCGAGCTCAAATTATGACAAAAGGTTCAAATCATGTGAATTTTCATTTTTGAAAGTTGAACCGGCAAAATGAGGGTTGCAACGAGAGTTGTCAAGTCACATAATATTAGCAAAACTATGTAATTTTATCATATTATTTTCATTTGTAGGAAATTTTTGCTCTGTCTTTTGATATATTGTTGGTCCGGTTTGTGCACTATGTTGAGACTCTTTTATACCATTATTAAGCTATAGTAGATATTTATTTTGCTTGAAAGTCCTATGAATTTTTCGCTTGCTTTAAACATATTTCCACATTAAAATTCATGTTTCCCTAGTAAATCTAGAGTTACTCCTCATCTCCACCATTCATATCATATTGATTTAATGGACTAGATTTTGTTCTTATTAATTATCATGTGACCTCATTTTCCTTATCTATTCTCACAATATTTATGGTTTCTTTCTTTCTTTTTTA
>Ga0315913_1004730_pt1 | contig 16488 bp, 8 predicted proteins | sample MpolsnodulesMG_FD_207736 | JGI IMG/M metagenome (GOLD analysis project Ga0315913, IMG submission 207736) | Medicago polymorpha root nodule microbial communities from Los Angeles, California, United States - small nodules | ecosystem: Host-associated > Plants > Roots > Nodule | place: USA... | reverse complement strand
TATTAAATAATATTTCTAATTTTGATATCCACCCTTTATTATAGATAGTATCCATTTGCAAGCAATTTTATGCACCATTTCAATCAAAGATATTGATTTTTTTTTCAAGTATTTGTATACTTAATACTTACAGTTCTCAATATTTTTTTTCCCTTTATTAAGGATAATCATGATAAAGCATTTTAAGAGTCATTAATATGTCATTAATATCCCTAAACAAAAAGAGAATTTGGAATGATTTTATAAAGATTTGAATGTCTTATTTAATCATTAAGAATGAAAAGGTCTCATTTGATTGATCTTTGATTTATCAGACGGAAAAAGAAGAAAAAATGTCATTTGAATAATATTGTTACTTAAAACCCTTAATTAAAAGAAATAAAAAAAGTAAAGGTTATTTAGGAAAAACTATTGAATCCTTTAATTTATCTTATTATTGTTTCACATCCATTTTTTAAAAGGGAATACTACATGTACATATAAAAAAAAAAATTATCATTAAATTTCAAATATTTTAATTTGATTAATTTAAAATATTTATTATTTTTTCATTTTTTATGATTTTTTTCTTCATTTTATTATGTATAATCATGAGAACAAATTAAGAGACATTAATGTGGTCTTTTAAATTATGATGATTCTATAAATTTCTCATTTCATGGGTCAGATGAAAAAAAAAAACATGCTCTTTAAATCATACCATTCTATAGCAATAGCATTGTCAAACAATGTTGACTTGGTTAACAATGAAGTTCACTCAACCTTAAGGGTGTGGGTTCAATCCCCACTATCAACGTGAGGATCTCTTTGTTGAAGAACTCTAAGTTCCTCCGTAAGTGTCGTTTGAGCCATGAGGTATGTCGGACCTTGATGTGCCATCCAAAACTCAACTATACTTAATTTTTTTATCATAAAAAAAATTATTTAAATCATAAATTCTAGGATAGTATAGTCTTTTTTTTTGGTAGTGTGATAGTATAGTCATTGAAAAGACTCAATTTTTTTTTTTTATGAAAAATTAAAGTCTCACAGTGAGGGTGTATTTAATATATTTATGACTAATTTTATAAATAAAAATGTGCACAAGATAATTCTTATTAGTGATTGCACCAAAATGATTCTTGAGGCATAACATTTGATGCCGTTAATTTTTTTTGAAGGAAACATTTGACGCTGTCATTGGAAAAAAAAAACAAAAATCACAATGAATTTATTTTTAGTAACAAAAGTTATGGTTAGAGAGTGATGATTTTGGACAATGTAGGGAAAACCTTAGAGATAAAAGAGCTCTCACAAATATACTTACATTTACATCTTTTTAAGAATACTAGCAAAGCTCGAAACTCGAAATCTCTAAATTCAAAGCTTGTCCTTTTTCTACTAGAATTAACCCGTAGAGTTGGAAAATTGTAGTGAACTAGAAAATGGATTTTTATTTCAAATTAATGATGACAAATCAAATATCCCTTATACCTAAACCATATCTCATCTTGATATTTTACTAAAAGAAATTAATGGTTTAATTATTCTTGCTGATTAGGATCGCTCCATAAAACATATTTTTCAAAAGTTGTTCGTAGTTTTATGTTTTTTTTAAAGAATTGAAAAAAATGATACTACGTATTGAACCAAAACCTTAAGTAATGAGATATATCGGTCATATCACTTATATTTTGTTCAACATCTAATTTTGCATCTCTCCCTTAAATGTGAGATTCTCTGCGACTATGATATAGAGATATAGCCAAATAATGTGAAAAGAATGGACACAACATTCTAAAAATATGGGTTGGTGGTGGTTTTATACAATGAGTTTTTTCCCCTTTCTTTCATCTTTCTCATGAAAGAAAGGATTAAGCAAATGATATCAAAAAATGAAGAAAACAATTCATCATAATGTTAGGACTTCCATGGTAGCCTATATCGAGTTGGATAATCAAATTGGGTCCCGTTTGGATTGAGCTTAATTTGAGCTTATGAAAAATAGCTTATGTAAATAAATAAGTTTTTATTTTAATTTATAAGCTCTCAATAACGAAAATTGTATCTTCCTAAACTGTTTTTTTTTCTTCATAAAATACCTTAACAAACTTATAAATAATACATAAAAGTTTATTTATTTGCATAAGCTGTTTTGTATAAGCTCTAAAATAAGTTAATCCAAACGGGCTCTAAGAGCAACTACACAAGTGAGATTAACATCACATCTTCATCCAAATTCTAAAGGCATTAGATATATAGGCCACCTCACTTATATGTTTTCCACTTTCTACTATTGCATCAAATCTGGAACGTTAACTGATATAAGACATAACATCTCTCTGTTTAAATGTGAGACTCTTTGCATCATTGATTTAATAAACTAATCAAATAAGATAAAATGAAGACATACAATGGTGAAAAAAGGTGGGTTGATGGTGATTTAATGGAGGGAGGTTTATGTTCTTTTATTTCATGAGAAGTTAGTAGAAAAAAAATTAGAAAAGGAAAGATAAAAAAAAAATTGAAGATGAGAGTAACAATAAGAGGAAAATATGCAGTGTGTGTTTTATATAGATTGAGTTACCGGTAATTATATAGTTTTGTTAAAGAAGTTGAATGATTTTGGGTTTTTATTACCAAAAAGTAAAACTTAATTAAAAAAAACGACGCATCATTTTAAAATGTTTAATAAACATGTATTTTGTAAACTCATCATAACTCATTTGCATTTTCCATTGTCACATCCCTCAAAGACTAGATGTAAAGAAATTTGAAATAATAGAGGTTGAAAACAAAAATAGAATGAAAGCTAATGACATTCTAAAACAAAGTTTTACAGAACAAAATGTTAATTAAATTGAAAAAAGGGGAAAGAAAAGGGGTTCATGCCATCATTAACTATATAAATATTCTTTAGACATGGTTTTAGAGCATGCTCTCCAAACACCTTGTATGTGTCAGTGAATTTATGAGAGTTAGCTAGCAACATGTAACTTTGAGTAATTTGGACTAAAAATTTCTTTTTCTTTTTCCTTATAGATGTACAGAGGTTTTTTTAACTTGTAAATCTTTTTTAACTAATTAGATTTTGTAAAAGTGATATTTTACTATCGGGACTTAATAGCTTGTACTATCAAGACACAACTTCTTTTTATAAATTCTTTAAAGCACATCGTTAAACTCTTGTAAGCATAATCCTTTAATCAATATAAGAAATACAAAGAATGTGTTTGATAGTGAATTGGTACTACTTCTTAATATCAATTTAAATGTGACTCATTGGATACCACCTTATTTGATGTTATGGTATACCTTGTGAGCAGACATATGCTATTCCAAAGAGTACAAGAGGTACACCATTTATTTATATAGAAGGACCCGTCTTTATCATATGACAACAAGGAAGAAAAATGAAAACGCCCTAACATGCAATGGTAGGTCATCAACTGCTGAAATCCACATGGAGAAGACAGTATGAGTGAAAAAACAATACACAAGTAGAAAGAGTACCCCATTTTTCTCAACAAGAGTAGCTCAAAAGCAATAAAAGTTCTTCTACCACTTGTCTTTTTTGGAACATTCATTGTCATCCATTCATGATCATTTTATTTAGAATCAGGTTTTTAAAAAATTCCTAATGTCATTTTATTTTTAAGAAATTCCTAAAAGAATTACTTATTTCATTTTTTAAATATATTTTTTTAAGAATATTTTCTTACATATTTTATTTGGTTGATCCATCGAATTTATTTTAAATAGAACTCATCTAGTATCATTGATTTTTTTGTTGATAATATATCCTGATAACCAATAAATAAAACCCTCTAAAAAAATAGAGAAATAAATAAAATATATATTATATAAAAAATGATTTCTCGACATCACCCATTTTATTTATATTGAAAAATGATAAAATAAAACATGTCATTTTATATTGATTCTCTTAAACCTTGGTAACAACATCTTGTCCTCCCATTTTATTTTAGAGAAAGTTGTTTCAAACCTTGGTAACAATATCAGATTTTTCAACTCTATAAGATGAAGATGGATATGAAATGGAAGATGAAGATCAAATAGAAGAAAAACTTGTTATGCTTATAGCTTGGAATCTAATGGTGCTTCACAAAATCATGAGAAAAGAAACTATTCGTTCTAACAAATAAGTTAGTTTTACAGATTATTAGTACCATTAAAGAAAAGGGAAAGATTAGTTTTATCAAAATCAGAGATAAGAAAAAGAAAACAAAAGAGTATCATTAACACACATTTTAAAATCAGAGATAAGATTGGTTTTATAAGAGTTACTACCAAGTGTACTGGTATGTATCTGCCATATAGAGAGAAAGAGAGAGAGAAACAGTAAAAATGTGTAAAGTGGTCTCACGTGAAGGTAGTAATAAAAGTGAAAACAAAATTAATGAATGGAAATTAATTTATTTGTCTTACTAAAAATGTACAACGGTTATTTAATACTAGATGGTAATAGTTATAATGAAAAATATGTGTTCTGTTTGTATGATACATCAATATGGTGTAGTAAAGTTGATAAGTCACTAAAATATTTAATCCTTTAATCAATATAAAAAATACAAATTATTAATACTTTCGTTGGTAATTGGCATGAAATCAAAGGCAATAGTAACTACTAGTAGTTATAATCTGGTAGTTGTTGGAGTGCACTGCTACACTCAACTAATTTGTTAAACATTGTAGTAGAAAGGCTCAAGTTGTAAGAATTTGTCGGTGACCATGTTTTTGAGGTTCCTTGGAAGGTCTAAATCTTTTAAATAGACAAAATAACAACAACCTTACAAAATTCGCGCACACACAAATACTAGAGTTGGGTTTTAATTTCAATCACAATATTCGACTTAACAATTTTCATATTTTTATCAATCAAAACAATAGTTTTCGTGGATCCGACAAGCACAAGCAAGTAGAGACAGCACCAGTAACTCCAACAAGTTCCATCTTCAACCAATGAGTTTCTTATATCAGATCTAACAAGTTTGAGAGAGAGGAGAAAGCATGTGTGTGTCAACTTTTAATACTTTACTGATTTTTAAGTGTGTTATTAACCACGAGATTAATTTATACGAGTGGTTTGTTGGGTTTGATTGCCAAGTTTCTTGAATGAAGAAGGAGGTTTCTTATATCGCTTAGTTTAGTGAAGTAAGGGGAAGACCAAGGCTCTATATTGAACCTATGTTCTTTGTTGTTAGAAGCACCAGTCACTAGCACTTTAAGCTTATATTTGACTTAGTTTAAATATTTGCTTTGTGAGAGTGTGGATGTACTGGGACATTGGATAGAAATAATGTGTTTGATAGTGAATTGGTACCACTCCTTAGTATCAATTGAAATGTGATTCATTGGATACCATCTTATTTGATTTTATAGTATACCGTGTCATTGTTTTCAATAAGATTATCTCAAAAGCAATAAAGGTTCTCCTGCCACTTTTCATTTAATGAATTGATGGTATACCGTAAATTATTAATACTTGGAACAAGATATGATGTTTTTTAGGTCCAAGACATGATGCATCTATAAACCCAATGGAACAAGCAAATTGAGATATATCATGCTTGGAACAAATAAACAAAACACAAGATAATCTTTGGAGAAGAGTGAAATGAAATGTGATATGCAATGATGGAATGACCAAATTTATAACAAGTATTCATGTTACCATTATTGAGTACTAGGTTAAAGGTAAGTCAATTTTACCCTTCTTACTTTCCCCAAAATTTTCATCCCTATCATTTTCATACCTCTCTCTTGTCATTTTCCAAAATTCAAATTTTTTGGTAAGTGAACAATAAAAAGAGGGGTAGGTCTTTGGTGTTTGAAACATTCATTTTTTTATCTTTATCCAAAAAGTAACTTGAAGAGTAAATGAAGAATCCATGTGACTACGTAAAGTCACCAAAAATCTAAAAGAAAAAAATATATCATACTAACTTGAACTTCTTACATCAAAAGGAATTGTTGATACTTGCGTGACATAAAAAGGAAATTATAATCTTGCTCAAACGTGCTTTTTTGAGGTGGTGATGAGGAAATTGAAAAAGGGGAAAGAAAAGGGGTTCATGCCATCACTGACTATATTAATATTCTTTAGACATGGTTTTAGAGCATGCTCTCCAAACACCTTGTATGTGTCAATGAATTTATGAGAGTTAGCTAGCAACATGTAACTTTGAGTAATTTGGACTCAAAATTTCTTTTTCTTTTTCCTTATAGTTGTACAAAGGTTTTTTTAACTTGTAAATCTATTTTAACTAATTAGATTTTGTAAAAGTGATATTTTAACTATCGGGACTTCGTAGCTTGTACTATCAAGATACAACTTCTTTTTATAAATTCTTTAAACCACATCGTTAAACACTTGTAAGCATAATCCTTTAATCAATATAAGAAATACAAAGAATGTGTTTGATAGTGAATTGGTACTACTTCTTAATATCAATTTAAATGTGACTCATTGGATACCACCTTATTCGATTTGATGGTATACTTTGTGAGCACACGTATGCTATTCCAAAGAGTACAAGAGGTATACCATTTATTTATATAGAAGGTCACAATTGCGGTAGCATACTAGCATCAGCCCTAATTAAGGATCGTGGCTGTGACCACAATTGTAGAAGAACTAGACCGCAAATTTAGTAGCATGAAGCCTAATTAAGGTATAGTTTTACAGTTTGAGGAGGTTTGTTTTGGTTTTCGAAGTAGAGAGGATTGTCTAAGGAGGTTCCTTTGTTGTTATGAAGCTACTGGTACTTTTAGAAATAAGGGGCTAATAACCATAAGTTCCTTCTTTTTTTTTTGTTTTAATCTCTATTTTATAATTGTTTCTGAAATTCTTATCTTTTTCTTTACAAACATTGTTTGTTACTTTTGTAGTCCATTGTCCATGATGCGATTGACATTGACGACGGCGACAATGATGATGATGATTTAATGGGGAAGGCACTTGAAGCCATTCATGAGGACGTGCTTGGTGAAACCAGTGTTCTCAAATCTACCAGAGCTAGACGTAATAGAGCAGCTGTTGTTCCCCCGGGTTTGACAATCACTGATGAAACTTTGAAGAAACTTCGAAGTTTTAAGCAATTTGACGCTGATGTAGAAAATAACTCACCATCATTTCAGAATTTGTGGGATAAAGTCTCAAAACCACCACCAAATATTCAAGAAATTCAAAAGATAAAAGTAATAAAATAGTGGTTGTATGGCTAGCTATAATCAATAAAAGTTTCTGTTTTTATTTACTTGCTTTCTTAACTTCTATCAGAAAGCTCATCACTCTGATGAGTGAGTAGTCTCTCATTGTCTTGGGATGATCATGGAAAGTAGTCATATGACAAACTTTCCATAATCCATTTCTTTTCTTTTGTTAAGGGAATTCAAAACCTAATATAACCTTAGTGTGTTTAAGAGAAATATTAGGCAACCACTTTAATCGAGAAACAAAGAAGTTGCTGAAAATATAAGACTAGACAAAGATTTCGAAGCATGAGAATAGCCTTAAGAAGTTTTATGATAAAATGAATAATCGGATTTAATGGATCGAACCAACATAGAAATTGTGAGAATGGATCGAATGGATTTTATATACTTTTGAGACGACTTAATGAGTAAATAAAAGATTAAAGACTAAACTAGTGGTTTATTATATAATCTAAATGTCCTGAGAGAACAGGAATTTGGTTGATATAATTACAAAAATTGAATTGTGTGAATAATTAAAAGACTAATTTAAAAGTAAAAAATTAAAATAAACAACCAAGAAAGTAATTTTGTCTAATTTAAAAAGACGGGTAAACAGCCATTTGGTAGTACTAAGTACTAACTAACAGGGGAGATCGGAGTTGCAAATAGACAAGACTAGTTCAAGACTTCCCTACATGCACAATGTTTGCAAAACCAGTGTTTTAAAAATTTAACCGGACGTCATGGTTCAACTGCTTTAAACTGTTTAAATTGAACTGCTCTAATAACTAAACTGTAGAGCCATTCACAATTCAGCTGATTGAACTCACCGGCTGATTATTTATTCACATTTCTATTTGAGAAATGATATTAGCACAACTATTTTTTAACAACTTTTGGACAATTGTCTCACACTCTCGTTGTGTTCTTACTCTTTTTTTTTTTTTTTTTCTCTCTCTATTGTTTTTGACCAATATAAAGAGAGAGAAAAAAGTTTATCTCAAAAGTTCCCTAAAAAAAAGGTTATCCCAAAAGTTGTCATAAAATGGTTGTACAAATATCATTAATCTTCTATTTTTGTACATAAAAAGATGAATATACAGAATCTTAAGGGTTCGAAACATTGTCATTTATGATGTCTACTTTGTAAGAGGGATTTGTTGGGATAACACTTGTGTACCATAATGTTATATACCATTGTCAATAAGAATGTGTCATGTGGCACACCCTTTAAAAAAATATATCAAATAAAGTATTTATAAAGTAACATTGATAGGTGGCACACTCTAATTGACCAATGGTATATATCATTGGTACGTTAATGGTACACAAGTGGAATCCGAATTTGTTGTAGTCAGGAAGCTACAAAATGTGATTCTTTTTATGAATTCAGGTTATTCCATTGCAACTTAAAATAACCAAATACATATTCAGACTATGATGGCAGTAGAATTAATCCTTTAGGCATACATGTAATCAAACGCAGGAACAAAACAATTGATCTTGCTTTGGGATTTCCCATTCTCCTGTGTAATATCTCCAACATCGTTATCCTCTTCCATGAATGAAGCATCTGAAGTACTTCTCGATGACGTCTTCTACCAGCAACCAAGGAAGCTAAAAAATGCAAAAAAGTATGTTAGTAATTAAACATATAGAGACAGACAAAAAAGTTATAATTGAAATTCAGTCATATGATCAAATTCCGCATAAAAGGTCAGTGAAACAAATGCAAGCAATGTTGTCAATCGATGATCACAGAAAATAGCGGTTTGATCAAATTTTGATATGCTGAAGTATCAAAAGAGCTACGATTTACAAATTTTTGCTCAACTCAACCAGAAAAATTGACTCATTATTTGCAACAAAGTTTTGAGGTAAATGAAATTAATGTATGTTACACCTCTTACACAAATCAACTGAGTATAACAGCACAAGCTAATTGTTGTTACAACACATTCTTTCTAACCTCTTCCTCTATTGATAGTTGATACATGCAACCATACAACATACCCATGCCATAAATTTCAAACAAATACAATTTGGTTCTGTTTAATTGAGACAATTATGCTCTGATGCAAAGCTACATGAGCTAAAAAATTAAATTGTTGCAAACACCGGGGAGTATATCCCAAACACACGACAACCTTGGTGCATGGTCTCATTCATTCATTGGTATCATATACACTTCTCCTCTCCCAATTGATAAAACAATATGATTCAAATAATGTACTATTATCCTATATCAATGACCATTTCATATTTTAGTTTTGTTTAAAACATTCTGAAGACAAAACAAATGAAGAATGTCAAAGGTAGATTGAATCATCTTAAGGTTCAATAGAGAGAGCAGCTATACGAGAGCAGTCTTTTTCATTCAATAGAGAGTGAGGATCAGCAACAAGGGTAAAAGAAGGGTTATCGAGTAAACGAGGTATAGGATATGGAATGATACTGTCATCAAACTCACCATACTCATGCTGAGTGATTAGTTTGAATTGTGGATTTTGCGATTTTGATTTCACGAAGTTGGGATCGGAAATGAGAGTGTTCCAAGGATTACTTACACATTTGAAACGAAGAAGTGATTTCACAGGCGGCATGGCTGATTGTATGATCAACACAAACGCGGCAGAGTTGTAGTTCAAAGGGTCTCAACTATATTTAAATTTAATCGAATAAATATTGTATTTGGTCTCGATTGCAAACCTTATACATCATTTATTTAAGAGAAATGTTGGCGAATATGAGATATTTTAAAAACGATAAATGATTAGTATTAATTTATTTTTTTGCAAATGGTAAGTATTAATGAATATGTGTGAATTCAATAAATTGAAAATCAAAATATTTGACATTTTTAAAAATTAATTACTTGTTTTGAAATATTGTAAAAGTGATCGAGACACACATTAACAACACATTTTATTTAATGAACCTAACAAGTGAACAATTGTTTATAATTGAGACGTAATGATTTTTGTTATTTCCATAATCCATTCCAATTACGAGAAGTGGTGACAGAAGATGAGGAAATTTCTTCTTGCAATGACATGCATAACATGTGGGCTGATTTGACAGTGTAGTTACCGTTTACAGAGTGATTCCATACGCGAGTATCATGAAAGTTACACGCATGGAGAGGCAAATCTTTAATGGCCGAAGCATTTGTGACTGTAAATAAGTTGTTGACAACATTCACAATGGCACAAAAAAAAAAAGTGGATGTGTGTTTTAGCCAGTTGTTCACAATGCACATAGTTATCATTGATTAGGAATGCGTAGGAAGACAACTATGTGCCATACACCATAACATAGACCGAATTCTAGGTGGGAATTGTTGTTTCCATGGTGATGACCAAACATTAATATGGGAACCATCGACAATCTTCCATCTATAATTTAAAGTGATAAGGTTTTGGGAACTCCAAATGCTCCTCCATGTAAAGCTTGGATTGTGACCAATAGTTGCATCGAAGAAATCCCTTCGAGGGAAGTATTTGGCTTTAAGAATACGGGTAAGTAGAATCATTGAGTCGTTTCCAACCTTGTTTACTGAGTATAGATAAGTTGAAAGCTTCAATGTTTTGGATACCGAGTCCCCCTAAACTTTTGTGGAAAGTAAGTTTAGCCCATCTCATCCAATTAATTCCTCCACGACCATTCTTCTTAGAACCCCAATAAAATGAATTCATTATTCGTTCACACTCATCACACGAGGTGGAAGGAGAAAAGCACCCATACAATATGATGAAATAGCCTGAGCAACATATTTATTGAGAACTTCTTTACCTGCTCGCGAGAGAGATCGAGAGCTCTAAGATTGGCATTTTTTCCAGATTCGATCTTTGAGGTAGTTAAACATTGCTTTATTACTTCTACGAATCATTGAAGGGAGGTCGAGATATTTACGCTTGCCATTGATTTTTGTGACACCCAGCAAGCTAGAGATAGAAGTTGCCACCTCATGAGATGTATTCTTACTAAAATCCACAACCGACTTGCTAAAATTTATGGCTTAACCAAATGCAGCTTCATAGCTCAAGAGAATATCTTTGAGATAATTTGCTTCCGTTGGAGTCGCTTTGCAGATGAGAAAGTTGTCATCTGCAAAAAGAAGGTGACTGATAGAAGGTGCTTGTCGACATATACAGATACCATGAATCTTTCTTGTAAACTCATGATGTTTGATAAGAACAGATATGCCCTCGACACACAAAACATACAAGTAAGGAGAGAGAGGGAAACCTTGTCGAAGCCCTTTTGCCAGAGTTACTGGACTGATGTGATCGCCATTAAAAAGGACTTGGTACTCGACAGAAGTAACACACATCATAATCTAGGTTATCCAACGATCACAAAACACCATCTTCTTCATAACAACACTAAGGTAAGACCAGTTAACACTATCAAATGCTTTGGATATATCAAGCTTTGGCGCTACCTAAAAATATGTTTTATTTTTATGTTGCTGACAAAATCGTGTGCCTTTTTTTTCTCTTCGGCCGCCGGAAATTGTTGTACCAAAGTCTGAAAAACCAGTCAAAATCAGCCACCGATTTTGGCACTTCCAGATTTCCAATTTTGAGTCACTCTACAACATTCTCCACCTTGACTCTAAATTCATGATAATGCCAAAATCAATCAGTTTGTTGCTCTCTTCATTCTTCATGTTCCCTTGCTTCCAACTACACCATGTAGCTCCACAAGCTTCCACCCAATCTCTTCAACCATCAGAATGTCTTCCGCTTTCTTGAAGACAATTCTTGCATCCAACTAAACTAGGAATTTTAGGTACTTCCACAAGTCTACACCATAACCTCTTCAACCATCAGAATGCATTCTTCCTTCTTAAGACCATCCTTGCATCGAAATACACTATGAATTTTAGGTAGTTCCACAAGTCTACACCATAACCTCTTCAACCATCGGAATGCCTTCCGTCTTCTTAAAGATCATCCTTGCATCCAACTACACTAGGAATTTTAGGTAGTTCCACGAGTCTATACCATAACCTCTTCAACCATTGGAATGCCTTCCGCCTTCTTGAAGATCATCCTTGCATCCAAGTACACTAGGAATTTTAAGTAGTTCCACAAGTCTACACCATAACCTCTTAAATCATCGGAAGGCCTTTCGCCTTCTTGAAGATCATCCTTGCATCCAACTACACTAGGAATTTTAGGTAGTTCCACGAGTCTATACCATAACCTCTTCAACCATCGGAATGCCTTCCACCTTCTTGAAGATCATCCTTGCATCCAAGTACACTAGGAATTTTAAGTAGTTCCACAATTCTACACCATGAGTATTCTTACCACCGCCTCTCCCGGCTGATGTTGAGTGTTTAACGTCTCTCCAGACGATCACCGCTCTGTATGGCATTATTCCCAAGGTGAGAAACATCACCTTCTTCATTCTCCCAACAAGACACCACCAAAGCACCCGCATCTTCAATGTTCTCCAAATCATCAAGCATTTTGTTGAACTTTGTAAGTTGCTCCATGATGGACTTTGTCTCCACCATCTTGAATGAGTAGAGTTGTTGCTTTAGAAATTGGCGATGATCCAAAGACTTTGTCATATATAAAGACTCCAACTTTGATCACATCGATGTCGCGGTTGGTTCCTTCACTACATCTCTCAAATCTTTATCTCTAAGGCACAAGACAATGGCACTGGCCTTGTCCAACATCTCACTCTTCTTCGCTTGTCACATGGTGACCGGTAACACACATTCACCCTTCAAAACATTCTCACACTTTTGTTGTATAAACACCGCTTCCACTTTTACCTTCAATAACCCCAAATCATTATATCCGGTAAACTTCTCAATATCCCACTTCGAACCCATGGAATTAATTATCAATTTGATCATTGCCCCACAGTGGGCACCAATTGTTGTGAACTCGTTAAAAAATCACACCAATAAAACTTGATGTGTGAAGCAAATTAATCTAGCAACCAAAACAACGTGGGTGACAATTATAAACACAAGTAAAAGTAGAAAACAACGAGAGAAAAAAAGAGTACACGAAATTTGTTTACCAGTTCGGTCCAATACTGACCTAGTCTGAGGGAGAGAGCAACCCTCGATTCCACTATAATGATGAGTAACTTTACAAAAAGATATCAAAAGGTTACAAGAATTAGTCTTCATAGGCTTCACAATTTAGGAAGAAATCGTCCAGAGGTATTTCAGATGCTTCACAATGACATGGGTTTTAGAACAAATGTTGGACGGAGGAAAACAATAAGATGTCGGGGAAATTACATTGGATAGAACGTCAAAGAAAAATCCATAATTAGTGTTCTGTTTTTTATTACATGTTGGCATAGAGGACCAATCCTTCTCCCATAGGCTGAACGTATGTATCTGGGTTTTTTTTTTTTTTTAAGTTACAATGAAATGAAAAGAATCATATTTTCTAACCGCCAGACTACAACAAAACACTGACATTTCTTTTACAATGAAACGAAAATGCTTCAAATCCTTTTTATTTTGTATACTCCTTTTGTCATGTACAAAAAAATAAAAAAATAAAGAACAGATGATCAGAATAAATGATCATGTCTTCTTTCTCTCCTTTCCCTCTTTTGAAGGATTATAGCATTTCCCTGTGCTTTTTTTAGCTTAATTAATGGTGTGATTTTGGACTTCTCATATATCTTATCAGTCACTATGAGTGGAAGTTTTTGCAGTTTTCCACTATCAACAAATTGTCCAATTCATTTGTTTTGAAACTGAAGAGGATCCCTTTTCAATGTGTTTGAGTAATTTGGAAGGAGATAAATTGTCGTATCTTTCGATATAAGGAGACTCTGATGCATCAATTAATTGAAGCTTTTTCTTTGGTGGTTGAAAGCAAAAAAATAATAATTTTGATATTGATTTTGATTTTAATTTGTGGTGGTTAAATCCTCTGCAAAGTGTGTGTTTTGTTACTTAACTTTTGATCTTGCTTGTTATCTTTATTGATTCGTTGTTTTTGTACTATGACCTTTGTAGCACCTTGAATTCTATCTTTGTATTCCATGGGTGAGTTTGATCCGTAATACAGTAAGTATCGGACAGAATAGCACAAAACACAACAACATAACCCAAGATAGATCAACACATGACAAAATTTTATGATATTGAATAATTTTTGATTTTATACGTTTTTTTGCGAACAAAAGACTATTTTGATATTTTAGACAACTTGTATGTTGGACAAAAAGTTGTGATATGGTTTAGTGATGGAAAATAATTTTACTTTTTTGTTGGTATATTTTATTTTTGTTCTTCAAAAAAATAAAATAAACCAACAATTTAGTCTATAAATTATATAAATATAATTTAGTCTCTCAAATTCATAAAATAGTTAATTAGTCCATAATATTAAGATGTTAAAGACTAAATCGACGGATTTTCATATATTTTAGTTACCAAATCTACAAATTACATATACTTTAAGGAATTTTTATTATATTTATGTAGTTTAAAGACTAAATTATAGAGTGAATAGTTGTTTAGGGATTTAAATTGAAGATTTTTTAAAACAAAAATCTCCACAGAGGAAAAAATATTTGGGTGATAATATCAGATCGATCCTCCAAAATGTTGAATGGTCACAGCTATGTAAATACACACATTCACATATTTTAAAAAAGTTAAAAAGTGAGAGAAATTTTTTTTTTTGAGAAAATTACATCATATATATCTTTAAAATAGTTAAACGGGATGCATTTTGATAATAAGTGTCTAAAAATTGTGCCCAAATAATCCTAACCATACCAACACTTTCCTATTATTCCACTCAATTGGTGCCTCTTCACATCTCTTTGTGATGAAAAAAAAAAAGCAGATAGTCACTTTAGTCCTTGACTCTACATCTCGCTGTCACATAGGTCTCTGACTCAGAATTAAATACAAAGAAGTCATTAACTCTGCACTTCCGTTATCACTTTAGTCCCTGACGTTAAATAATTTTGTTAAGTGTGTCACGTGGACTAAAGTGAAAGTAGAAAATGGTCACTTTAGTCCCTGAACCAAAAATCAATATCCCCAATTTGAATCTCAAATCCCTAAATGTCATCCTTAAATCCCTAAAAAAAAAATACCCTAATATGTGACTTTTTTCTCTTGTCAAAAAAAAATGTGACTTTTTTCTAAACATTGTAGACTTTTTTTCTTTAGATATATTGAATATTGTATGTTCTATAAATTGTATTGAAAGTTTTATGTATTTTTTATGCTTAACGGTAAAACTTTGTCCACAACATTAAACAATAAATTGAGTAACAAAAAAAATTATGTTGATATTATTAATCTCTATTTTTTAATTTTAAATAAAAAAACGCTATATTTTGACAAAAAAAAAAGTTATATTAATATGGCCAAATAAGATAATAAATTATGGATTTGAGATTTTTAATTCAAGGGATTTAGGGATGATATTTAAGGATTTGAGATTTAGAGATTTTAGATTCAAGTTGAGGATATTGATTTTTGGTTCAGGGACTAAAGTGACAATTTTCTACTTTCACTTTAGTCCTTGTGACACATTTAACAAAATTATTTAACGTCAGAGACTGAAGTGATAACGGAAGTGCAGAGTCAGGGACTTCTTTGTATTTAATCCGGAGTCAAGGACCTATGTGACAGCGAGGTGCAGAGTCAAGGACTAAAGTGGCAATTTGCTAAAAAATAAATAAAAATAGGAAAGCACAAAAGGTCGATAACAAACAAATAAATAAATAAATAAATAAATAAACATCAATTTATTTTATTTTTTGTGGTTCACATTCTTTGGATTTGAAGCTTTTGTTCTCACTTACAACCTCACTCATCATTTCCAGCAGTAGAGCAACCCAAAGGTATTGTTTTATTTCTTTCCTTAATTTAATTTTAGATTATTCCTTTTAATTCTTGTTAGTATCTGATTATATCATTGACTTAAATTCGGAACACCATGAACTAAAATTTGCTCTTTATTATAAATTTATTAATTATATTGTTATAGATTATGCTGAATATTATTATTATTTCTTTCAGATTCTGCTTATATCATTGACTTAAATGGCTTCCACTATTGCAAGCTTGCCACCACCATTGTTGCTCCATGGCAGAAACTCATTTCCAGGGAACTTCCAAAATTTCTCTGTTTCTCTTCTTCCAGGTTACCCTTTACTGGGTTTGTTCTTTTTCTTTGCTTTTGTTTTTATTATGTCTCAAAGTTGAATTTCTTATGAAACTTGTTTTATTGTGTAAATAATTGTGTAAAATCTTCAATATTCATATATCTG
>Ga0315913_1004727_pt1 | contig 16491 bp, 7 predicted proteins | sample MpolsnodulesMG_FD_207736 | JGI IMG/M metagenome (GOLD analysis project Ga0315913, IMG submission 207736) | Medicago polymorpha root nodule microbial communities from Los Angeles, California, United States - small nodules | ecosystem: Host-associated > Plants > Roots > Nodule | place: USA... | reverse complement strand
AAAGCGACTTTATTTGCTCGACTTTTAACAAAAGTTAGATTGTAGCTAACATTAAAGGAAATAAGAGGCCTACGACTAGATACCAAAGTACCTAGCTCGTTAGCAAAATGTCCACCATTTATAACAACATCTATTTAAATGTAAAATAAATCGCCTCTTATTACCAATAAATAAATAAATTGTCTCAGTGGTTGATAAATAAATCACATAATTTCTCCTTATATATCACATAATATTTTTTGTAAATATGTATCACATATATAATCGATCTTATATGCACTTACTTAAATTAATTTTTAAATATCAATCAATTATTGGTTATCTTCTTTTGACGGAAAAATATGGTTAAAATGTCTTATTATCAATCACTATTTTGTTATGTGAAATGATGGTTCACTTTAAATGAGTCGTGTCAGTTTGTTAAGTACCTCAAAATGTGCATGAATCTTATTGGTAAATGTCAGGGTTTAATTTGTCATATTCCCTTTTATTCATAGTAGGCATTTTTTGGGTTTTTTCTTAAGAATGTAACAACCCAAAACTCTTGTTTTGAAATATGCTATTCAAATTTGTGTTATTCATTTAGGCAACTATATTGGGTCTGCATCAATTCGTCTCCCACATTGAATGGAGCATTGTTAACAAATGTATTCTCCTCAACTACTATTTTTTTAGGTATATGCACCATTCGTTTGACATGATGCACAAATGAACAAGGAGACACGAAATCTCCTCATATATTGAGGCATGATCAATCAAGTATTAATCTAAATAGTTTTGCTAGAAGACACATTTAAGAAGGTGTCTTTTAGCAAGTTATTCTATGAGTATTTGTTAAAAGACACCATCTAATTTTTATGAAGGTGTCTTTTAGCAAAGTTATAACCAAAAAGTGGAAATCATAACTTGAGGTGTGACTTGCTAAAAAACACATTAATGGGTAGCTTCTAGCAAAACCCTAGTCTAAATTATTTATTGTTAGAAACGTATATAGGAAAATTGAAACATGTCATCGTACCTTGTAAGGAATCACGACTCAAGTAGTTTGGAAAAGCAATCTATGGTTCATTTAATTTTGTAGAGGCTAAATGCAATCCATCTAATTTATTCTCTTTTTTTTATAAGCTCTAATTTATTTTCTCTAATATTTGTCACACATTCTTCTCAAAAAAATAATAATTGCCACACATCTTATATGTCAGGATTTGATAAAGTTTATAAATATTTAAATTTTTAAACATGTCTAGTTTTATATATTTTCGCATTTTAGTTCTTCTAGAGTGTGAATGTTCCACATAAAATAAAACGCATACATTAATAGTGTGTAATTGTGGTATTTAATTTTTAAAAATATCTAGTAATGATAAAAGTAATAATAACTATTATTTTCAGCACTTCTCATAATTTTAGTTTATGTTGGTTGTGATATGATTGAGAATCCAAGTGAGCTTCGTATCTTATCCATTCATATCCAAATAGTTTGTTTTCCTCCACTTTTGTGGTTTGTTCTTTTTTGTCTTAGTCCCTTTCAGATAAAATGTCACTCTGGAATTAATAATGGTCTTAAGAATATAGTCTCTTTCATAATTTATGTCCCTTCATAATAAAAGAGTACTTTTAACATCATAATCCCCTTTGAGAAATAATAATGTCCCTTCAGAATTAAGAATGATCTTAACAATATATATCTTACAAGAGGCTCACTTACTTAGCTTTATGAGGAAATGTGTCAATCACGCTATCTAAACAAGAAAATTTCTAGTTAGACCCCAATAAAACCTAGTTACACCCTAAAATGACTAAAGTACCCTTAAAATAAAAAAAAATTCAATTGAACCAAAACTCTTTCATCTCTTCTAAAATCAAATATGTGCGTTCCTCCTTCCCAAACCCATAGTACGATCACATCTTCTCTTCCCTTCTCAACATTTTCTTTTCGTTCGATGTCCATTTACCAAAGAGAACAAAATTTTAAAATTGAGTGAAAACTAGTTTAGAGAAGTAGAAAAAACAAATTGAATAAAGTAGCTTGGAGAAAGAAAAAAAACAATAGCCCATAAAAAGAAATGGTAAAGGTATTAGTTTGTACATACGTAAACTGAGTTTACATATTCTTAAACTATGTTTACATGTACATACTTAAACTTAATTTGTGTTAACCTTATTTTAAGTGATGTAGTCATTCTTAAATTTAATATATGTTAACCTTCGGCTAACATTTGTGCATACCTAAACTAAGTTTAAGTGTACATACTTAAACTTAATTTACGTTAGCCAGAGGTTAACAATTTGTACATACTTAAATTAAGTTAAGTGTTAATACTTGTTCCGGTCCGCCTAGAAGGCCATATTCACTTAGCAAAGACCTAATTATATCGTAAGATCCAATAAGGCTCCAAACCCATTACACTCCCTTATGCCTATATAAAGCGGACTCCATTACAATTCCAAGTAAGTTATTCTCTCCATAAAATCTCACATTCTCCTAGTTTCCCACCTGACTTGGGCACCGACACGCATGTGTAGGTACCATCCTCTTTCGTTTCACCGACAACGAGGTACTTCCATGGATTTCGCTGAGTTTTTCGAGAAGGAGACAATTTCTTCATCAATTTGTCATCAATTTGAGATTATCTATCTTCCTCAAGATAATCTCTTTATGGAACAAATCAATACCGAAACTTAATTTGAGTAAACCTTATTTTAAGTTTTAAGTGATGGAATATGTAAATTTAAATTACGTTAATCTAAAATTAACACTTAAACCTAGTCAACGTACACACCATAGAAGAACTGCTTCCCTACAAAAGACAAAGGACATGGAACAAAGACAAAATAGAAATTGTAAATCATTGAAAAATTGGAGAGAAAAAAACAAGAAGAAATCTATTTACCTTTATGCAGTAGAGTATGAGTGGAAGATGTTATGGTAGAATATTTAATCTTTCATTTAGAAGGGTTACACATCCATGATTGTTTATGGGTTAAAAAGGGTGAAAGTATAGAGTGCGGCATGAAGAAAAAGTTTTGAGAAAATTTATATGAAATGGGTAGTTTTGATATTAACTTAAATTTTTAAGTAAATTTAAGCATAACCAGAAATACATAGGATGTAACTAGGAACTTTGTAATGAATGATAAAGGTGGTAGTTTGTACATACATAAACTGAGTAATTATCTACATATATTTTATTAAAATAATTGTATCAACTTACAATTATCTACATGTTCTCTCGCATAATTTTATAATATTTTGACTTATTATTTCAGGATGATGTAAAATCTTCTAACTATTTTAATTAATTACAAACTGCAAGTGTGATTTTCAAAAGTATTAGTAACGAGATCGTTTGCAATAGAGAAACTCATTTTTTAATATTTAAATATGTTATACGTATCATTTATTTATAATTTTTTAATAGTAGTACTAATAAAGTACTCGACCTCTCCAACTCAACACTTTACACAAAAAATTTAAATGAGACCCGTCAATCATCTATCATTAATTGTATATTATTATATTTTAATATTTTAATTTTTAAAAAAGTGAGACCCACGTAAAAAATGATACATATTTAAGATACTCTTCTCATTAGTTACCCATCTTTGCTGCCTCGGCTTGGTGGCGTGTCATTGCTGCCTCAGCTTGGTGGCGTGTCATTGCTGCCTTGCGTAGGGAGACATGGTTTAGTAATTATGTCAGCAGATTGGTTGGGAGTGGGAATCAAACTTACTTTTGGTCGGATGTGTGGGTTGGCAGGGTGTCTTTTAGGGTAGGTTCAACAGATTGTTTGAGCTGCCGGTGGACAAATGGTTGTCAGTGTTTGAGATGTTCTAATTGGGGTGGGGTGAGAATGGTGAGGTGTAGAAGTGGAGGCGGAGGTTGTTTGCGTGGGAAGAGGAGCAGGTGGGGGAATTATGTTTATTGCTTCAAAATGTGACTTTGCAGGTTGACAAGGAGGATATATGGTTATGAAATTTGAAAAAATCAAATGCTTTCTCTGTTCGTAGTGCTTATAAATTTCAGACGGCTCAACCTATTGTTCAAGCTCCAGTGGATGTGAAGTTGCTTTAGCAAAAGAATATTCCTCTGAAGGTGGTGGTTTTCGCTTGGTGTCTGTTTCGGAATAGATTGCAAACCAAAGATAACTTGCTTCGGCGTGGCGTTATAAATAATGATTCTTGTCTGTGTGTCACTGGGTGTGGCTCTCTGGAATTCGTCAATCATTTATTTTTACATTGTTCGCTTTTTTGGGTTGGTTTGGAATTTTATTCTCCTTTGGGTTGGCCTTTCAACAGTCACCCCGTTATATGCATCAAATCATTTTACTCAGTTCAGTTTTGGTGGTGGTGGATCTCAGGTGCGGCAATCTATTTTGAATGTCATTTGGTTTGCTACCATGAGGGAAATATGGAAAGAAATAAATAACATAATTTTCAATGGTAAAGAATGTTCAATAATGCGTATAGTGGATAAAATAAAGTTACTTTCCTTCTTGTGGTTGAAAGAGAAATTTGTTATGTTCTCCTTCAATTACCATGGTTGGTTGCTTCGTCCTCTCGCAATGTTGCACCCGGATAACTGTTTTTTCTTTCGCTTTTCTTTTTGTTGTTTTTCCTTTTTCTGGTTTGTAAATATTGTTTAGACTCCTCATGTTTTTCCTGGACACACCTTGTGTTAGGATCGACATTTTGATTTGGTAATATATTCTATTTTAACTACCAATAAGGAGTATTTTAGTCTTTTACTTATGTTTTTAGGAAGTATTGAAAGTCAGAAAAGCAATTTTCTAAAGTTAATTGCACTCCCATCGTAGATGGTTTGAGACTTTGAGCTATCCATTTTCCATCTCAACCTTTTACTATTTTTTATTCATTAAATTATGGGTACATATCAATCTGAAACATGCTTTTTACATTTTAATCATCACCTTATTCCATTATTGTCGTTTGGTTGCGATTAGAGCACACATACCGTGTGAAGTTAGGAGTAAAAGAAATGATGTTGTTATACGGGCTGAATTTAAATCAGATCATAAACATCTACACCAAAAACATCAAATATGCAAACGATAAAGTTTGTAACTATAATAATATAAGAGAAATGTTCCTGTCAAAAAAATAAAACATGAAAGAAATATTATAAACACTCAATTTCTAACACTATTCTTCTATTATATAAAAGGTTAAATATGTTTTTGACCCTTATAAAATTGGGAACTTCTAAGTTTAATCCTTACTTAATTTTAATAGATTTTTTAGTCCTTACAAAAAATTAATGTAAGATTAATTTTCAGTACATCTAGATGACACATGTATGAACTAATAACACAGAAAAAATTATTCAAATGCATAACATTACAACCTCACATTAGGGGTGATCTTAAATTTGTTTAGCATTTAATAATATTTTTTTTCCTAAATTAGGTTCATATACCCAATTTTTTGGAATTTTCCTTTATTTTAATTTATTTTTAGCTAACAAAAAAAAAATGACATAGATTTTCTTGCATCCATTTTTTTCCATGATTATAATTTGAGTCTTGTTAACAAGTGTTTTACGGGCATTGTTCAAGAAACTCATAAAAAAAAATTATTTTTAAAATACAAGTCAAACACGTGTAAAAGTCATCACCAGTCATCACTACTCACTACACAATTTTCAATATAAAAGTTATTACTTTTAAAAACTTAAACAATGTTTAAGGGTTTTTGTTTTTCGTTTCTTTTATAATTTTTATAACATGAATGATAAATGAACAACCTTTTTGGTTGTTCACAGTGTATTTTGATACGGTTAGGTAGTACTTCCTCTGGACCTTATTATAGGAAAATTTTCAACAAAATTTTTGGTCCTATTTATAAGAAAATATCACAACTTTTAAGGTATAGTTATTGTTTAAAAGACTTTTCTATCCCTCATTTAATGCTCTTTTTTTAATATTAGTGGGTGTATTTAATGTTTCATAATATTTTATAAGGGTGTATACGTAAAAATATTCAAAAAGTTTCATTAATTAATAATGGCTAAAATGTTGTTTTGGTTCATTAAATTATTTTGCAGTATCGGTTTGGTCCCTTAAGTAATAAAAAGTCTGTTTGGGTCCCTTAAGTTTTTTTTAGTATCATTTTGGTCTTTTCTGTTAGGGTTAATAAAAAAATGTTAACTCATATACACGTGTGTCACTTTGTCATTGGCTCTGGGAATATATATTTTTCAATTTTTTTTAAAATAAAAATAAAAATCTCAAAGCCAATGACAACGTGTCCATAGTTAACGTTTTTTTTATTAACCATACGAAAATGACCAAAACGATACTAAAAAAAAACTTAAGGGACTCAAACGAACTTTTTATTACCTAAGGGACCAAACTGATACTACAAAACAAGTTAAGGGACCAAAACAACATTTTAGCCATTAATAATTGTATTGGTTTTGATGTTTTTTGATATTGTTTCTTATGATAAGGACCGGAAGGAGTATAAGTTGAATTCTTTAATCATTTTGTTTTACCTCGTAATGCGTGCCAGCTTGAATTGTCTTTTGGGAGTTATACGGTATGGAATAAGTTGTAGGTTTTGAGGTGTAAAAATAACACTCCTCTTTTTATAATTGTGTTATTGTTATGAATATCATAAGTGGATGTCTACAAACCCTTGTACTTATCTCTTAGGTGACATCACATTACTTATCTTCTAAGTCACATATATTTGTACTTATCCCTTAAGTACTTAAGGATTAAGTCATGTCATTGTACTTCTCTGTAGATAGAGACCACATGTAACATAATTATATACAACAAGAGAATAATATAATCCTCTTTCTTCTCTCTCTATTCTCTCTTCTTCTCTTTAATATTGTTCTTCTTATTATTCCAATAGTTTCATAACAGTTATATTGTTATTTATTTTTTTGGTACAAGTATTATTTTGTTATTACTTCTTAGTTCTATGCATCTAAATAACGTATCATGCTAAAATAAGTTTCCTTAGAAAACGAAGTGTGTAACACTTCGGTCTAAACTTCTACAAATCGATGACATAATAAACTTCTAATTTGATAAATTTAATATCATCACGACTTAAACAAAGGATTAACATTTAACATTATAAGCAAACCCATCCAACCACCCTTTTGCCTTCTATATTTTCCATAATTAATACATTTTCCATAAGTAGTATATGTTCATACTTGTTTGATTGTTGCACTCCAAGTAGGCCATAGAAATTCAGCCATCAAGGTATCTTTATACATCTAAAATCCTTTAAGAGTTTGTCATAGATTCATTCAATAAAGTGGTGATAAAGCAAAAGAAAAGGGTAAAAAGGGAAAATTATTAAGTTACAATATTATGCAGTTTTTTTATATAAAAAATTGTCATAATCCTCCGGTTTTAAGGAACCCACTCGAGTTGGTCTAGTAGTATTTACTTGAGACTTAGGAATGTGCTCCTCTTCAAGGTTTAAGATTCGATTCTCCCTAGAGTCAATTTATGTGAGTTGATTTAGCTTCCTCAAAAAATATAAAAAAAATCCTACAAAAGATTGTTTGAGCTAAAATTCAAATTTGGATTCTATCAAACTCTTCGTCTTTTTCATTCACTTAATCTATTTTATTTACTATTTTATTATTTTTATAATATTATTTAAATTTTTAATTAAAAAAAATAAAATCCCATTAGAATAAAAATAACACCACTGTAATAAAAAATAGTTAAGTTTCACGAAATTTGAAAGAAAAAAAACCACTACAATTGTAGGAACAATATTAGATACCGTAAAATAGCTTATTTTAGTCTTATTTTCAACAAAAATTGAGATATTTTTTTATTTACAACAAACACACTAGAAAAGTGAATGGACAGACATGTTAATGTTCGTCTAAATGCTAGTAATGATGATGATAAGTCTAAATGTTATTTCGGCCTCTTAATTATTTTTAAGGTTTCGCTTTGGTCGCTCAATTAATTTTCATTCCTTCTAGGTCTCTTAAGTACGTCTATGTTAATTAAGATGGTCCTCAATGTTTTTTTTTTATTTTAAAAAGTAAGCTTTCTACATAGGTGGCAATTAGGGCGTTGATTTGGCAAGCTTATGGTTGTGACATGGCATTTGGTTCATTTTATATAGATAAAACATAGGTTGTTGGTTTAATGATGAGGTTGGGGTTTAAGTAAGGTTTTCAAGTTTACGTTTTTAGGGATTACGAATTTGGTGAATTTGTGGTTTGGGTTGATGAAAGTTGGGTTTGATTGTTGGTTTATGTTTGGAATGATGTTTGGAGATGATTTGGGTTAGAAATTGTTGAGTTTGGTGGAGTTTTGGTGGGGTTATGAAGGTTTGAAGGTTGGGGGTTAATGGAGTTTTTAGAGAGAAGTTTGAGAGAAGAAAGAATTGTGTTGAGAGAATGGGGAACTTTGGTTAGTTTTGTATGTTGATGGGTTGGCACGGTCGTACCACCACAGTCACGGGCCGTGCCAAGCTTCTGGTCATGGCCTCCAATTTTTTTTCTTTTCGAATCATGTTTGGACAAATACCTGCAAAACAAATTAAAATAACACAAAACAAACAAAATAAAAGTAATAAAACTTGTGGGTTTCCTCCCACGAAGCGCTCTTTTAACGTCATTAGCTTGACGATTAAGAGGTTTATCTACCCTATACCCAACCTTTCACTAAGGGATAATGACATCAAACTGACACTTGCTCCCGAGTCACACATGACTCTTTCTATAATCTCGGATTTTATGACACATGGTTTGGAAAAATTCTCTAGATCCTTAAGTTTAGATGACAATTTGTTTTGAATGATTTCAATAAATTTCCTAAACTGCTCATCTAACTTGGACTTATCAAACCCTTGTGGGAAAGGAATTTTTGGCTTATATGGTGGTGGTGTGTTAGGATTTTCACTCTCTACTATAACTTTCTCACTTTGTGGCTTTTACTCTCTACCTCAACCTCAATTGTCTTGGTTTCCACAACGGGGTCCTCTAATTGTCTACCATTTCTAAGTGTAATATCATTCATTTGACCTTTTGGGTTAGCTTCAGGTTGGCTTGGAAAGATTCCGGAGGTTTGGGAGAAAGAGACTACTTGTTGGGCTAATTGAGGGATTTGAGTCTCTAGCATTTGTTGTGAGTACAAAATAGAATTCACTTTAGATGAAAGCTTGACACGAGAATCATTCAAAAATCCAGTTTGAATCTTAAGCTTTTGGAGCTGCTCTGATTGATTTATAAAATAATTTTCTAACAAAAGTTTCAAGCTGGATTTTTGAGGGACTCTTTGGTTGTTTGCATAACTGGGTGGTGTTGTTTGTTGTCCAATTTTTTTATTGTTCCTAAACCCTTGATTATATTGAGCATAGTTTACTTGCTCAGGACTTCTAACAACACTACCTAGTTGGCATTCAACATCAGTATAACCAAATATTCCATAAACTTCACAAGGTGGTAAAACAGAGGCAGAAGTCCATTGATAATGGTTTTGAGCCATGCCCTTAATCAAAACATTTGAAGGTAAAAAAATAAAAATAAAAAATAAAGAAAAAGATTTTTTTTCTCAATCTAACCGGTATTAAAAAGTTAATCAAATTGCAAAACTCCCCGGCAGCGGCGCCAAAAGCTTGATGTAGTAAATCCGCAAGTACACGGTTTACCGAAGTAGTAAAAAGAGTATCGTTCCGACAGTGAGTTATGAATTCAATTAACTTTCAATAAGGATTAGAAGAAAGTTAAATTATAAAGTTGTGATTTTTAACGGTTTAGAAAATAATAATAAAAAGGCACCTTGGGATTATTGGTTCATCTTGATGACAAACCCTTCACAAACCAAACCCTAAACCTAGAACTTTATATTGGACCTACTTTCTAAAGACAAGTTTCTCTTAAGACTATCACATCTCCTTTCGGTCTCAGTGAGTGTGTTCCTCTAGCAACCACGTCTATTCTCATGGCTGATTGCTATTGGAATCCTTGAAGAACGAAACTTTATTTGTCTCAAGGGTTGCTAGACTATTCTCATGTTTCGCAATCCTTGTCTAATTTCACTTGTTCCAATATTAAAACTTCACCTTTTGATCAATCGCTTAATATTTGTGATGATGAGTTAACAAGTACTAACCATCCGTTGTCGCTTTATGAGTTTGATACTTGTTAAATCATTATAAAAACGGTGAAATTAGATTAGAAAGTAGATTTATATAAAATTAGGGTTTGGGGCTTGGTTTGATTAGGATTAGGTCATTAGACTCATCCAACAATCCCAAGACAAATAAGTCTACTCACTCACATTCATTGTAGACATAGAGAAGAAGAAGAAGAAGAACATAAAATAAAATAAAGAAAATAAAGATGAACTTTTATTCAAAGAAACAATTGTCACTTATTATTTCCAAGAACAAAAGATGGTTTTACAAACTAGATGGCTGCTCTATTTATAGTCTAACATTGACTTGAGCCCCAAGAATTAAATCACTAAAGTGTTGCACAAGAAACCATGGGCTCTAGGTCAGAAATACTAAAATAGGCAGCTTGTCGAAGAAGCAAAAACAGCAAAAGGGTAATATGGGGCACGCCTATGCTATATTTTGGCACAAGATCTTCAATTTCTTTGCACAAGATATTTTTGTATAAGATCTTTATATTTTTGGCATGAATCAGCTCCAATTCTCCTTTCTTTTGCTCCAAGACTCAATCTTTTGAATATTTGTTTCTGAAATAAAATAACTTGCAATGGAAGTAAAATAGCTATAAAAGGAAATAAAAACATATTAAATCTAAATAAAATAAACTCAAATATTATATTAAAATAACTAATTATTGACTCATCACTATCTCATAATAATCATTCAGCATTGGTAAAGTAACAGGCGTATGGTAAAGTATAACAAACTTGAATGTAATCAGGAAATATGAAAATCCAATCAAGAGTGCATTAAGTGTCATAAACGCGTGAGGGAAATGAGTATTTGAATTCCTTGATGTTATGGAAAGCCAATTAACAATGCATTAAGTGTCATAAAAAAATGGGTGAAAAGTTCAATTTTGCATTAAGTGTCATAAACGCATGAGGGGAAATGAGTATTTAAATTTCTTGATGTTATGTGTGCAAGACAAATTAAAGATTAGATCAAGGTCTGATAATACATCTGTGCCAAAGGTTAAAGATCTAACAGTTATCATAGTTTGGCGCCTAGCAATTAGGTTTATGGTTTGATTAGGTCATTACAATGTTAATTAGCATTATAAATAAGTACAATGTTAATTAGGATTATAAATAAGTAAGAAGTAAGATAACTTTGATGAGATGATTGCAAATTCACTTTGAAAGTATATATAACCCAAATGGACTAATTTACAATTAATTAATCCTACATTCAAAGTATGTAGACTATACATTTTAATTATGTATAACAAACAATAAGGTCAGACAAAGTTCATGGATGTAACGTCAAAATAATTTATTTTAGGCAGTTATAAGGAACCCTTTCACCTCAAATATGCAAATTTAAGTTCATTGTTATGTTGTCAAAGTACAAAAATTAAATCGCAAAGTTTACTTGCTATACTGTCAAAGACATAATATTCTTGAATATAAATTTATTAAATTATACCATACTAATGAAAAAGGATAATAAGTTATAGGAAAAAAAATAAAAAAATATTCAACAAATTAAAGCATCAACACCACAAACTAATGTTCAACACTTTCAATCTCAAAAACAACGAACTTAATTGAAGGAACAACATATTTCAATAATCATTAGAACGATTCGGCCTTAACACATGCCAATTTTGTCGGCTTAGTGGTAGAATTAGTGGTTGAACAATCTTCTTCAATGTCGCCAACTGAAATTGATTCAGCAATATTAGTCGATCACTTGTCCCTTGATTAACATGTTGGATTTATTTTTTCTAATTTTGTTCACACCATATCAGTGAGACTTGTCATTTGAATCTATCACAACTAATGGATTCTCATCAAGAAAATCTCTTAAAGCATTATTATAAATGGCATCCTACTATTCGTTTTACATCTGCGATTAGAAAAATAAATCACTAAAAGATAAAGCGATTTTTATTATAATGAGATCAAAAATATAGATCAAAATATAGACACATGGATATTTTTAAGGTATATAAATTCCCTCTTTATAGGTCTCTCATTGTGATGATCCAGTTGAGTTAATGGAAGAAAAAATTAACAAACATTTTTTTTTATATCATTTCAAATAATAAGCAAAAATGGCACATTCATATCAATTAAGCATAGAGAAAAAATACCTATGTAACAAAGAAAAACAAAATCGCAGTCGAAACATAATGATTAACCTCAGGAATGGTCATTTAAATAGTTTAAATAAAATATAATAGTGAACTCTAAGGAACTCGTATCAATGCACCTCAAATATATTTAAACAAAAATTAGATATGATTAGAATAAAAAAAAATTCATTACAATAAATACAAAATATATAATCCTTAAAAAATTTTAAAATATAACATCCAGTTTAAGAGAAGTCGAACCATTTTAGGTCAATGTGATAACCATAATTTGACTAGTCTCTATTTAAGTCTCATTGTAGCTCATACTTTCAAGAATAAATTTCAAATCATTGTCAAACTTAAGAGCGGAGGAGAGTGTAATTCAAACTTCTTTTAGGGGATTAGAGTCTAATAAGTACGACTTAATCGTGAGACTCCATTAATTATAAGAACACTATTCTTATAGTATCATTAATCAAGATTTATTGTGAAGTGGCATAACATTAAAGCATAAAGATCATTATGTGGGTAGATTGATGATCATGTCTTGCGGATCATGGATAAAGAGTTGTCAAGTATTCATATAGATATAAATATATATTATGAGTAATATTTATATTGGATTAACCCACCATTAGAATACTACATATAATGTAGGTTAATTTTATTTGGAAGAGATGTCACTTTCAGCATAGTCAGAAGTTATGAGTTATTAGGTTCGATTTCAAACTTAGGAATGAAACACTGTTACATATCTTGAGAAAAGTTTTGTCAATCACTGTGGTCCTATTTCGTTCAATGAATTAGTCTCTACTGTTACACGTAAAGGGTATCCGATTAATGCATAAAAAAGTAGACCTTTACAATTTTTTTAGTGATGTAGCAATTAATAGAGATTAGGCATGACAACAAAACCCATACCCATGGTAACAATGTAGAATCATCTGTCGAGCTATTGTCATTAAGGAAGTGTTGAATGGGAGACAATCTATTGATTATTTTTTCAAGTCAATTTTTAGATTATTGTCGAGTCTTAGACAAATGTCATATGATTACTATTTATTTGCTACCCGTAACAATGCATGTTGAATTTGCATGAATTGCATAATATTTAAATATTAAAAAAAAAACTTCAAATTGTTTGTCTAAGAAAATTATTCTTACCACCCAGGCAAAAGGCTAGTTAACTTCAAAAGGTCAAGAGAATACTGACTATGGGCATGTTGCGGAAGATACTCATCATGGTCACCATTTATTTTCTATGTACCATAACCAGTGAGAAATTGAGCAAAATATTTTCCACTTTTTACTATAATTCTTTCATATGTGATTCTTTCATATACGAGTATCCATGTTTGAATGATATTTCTTGAAGGTTGCATTGGTTCTAAACAAAATTTTTGTCTTATTTTCATACACACGGGCACTTGTTTCATACTCTGAGCCTTTTCAAGCCACCCTTATTTTTTATCTTATCCTTAAATAACCCACTTTAAGCCTCCTTGCCATTTTTTTTATTGTTTTCTTGACGAACTATGTCACAAGTTTTGTACCCAAAATGTTATATTTGTTTAATTTCTTTGGAGTTAGATAGACTCATAGGTACTTGGTACTGTTTTGAAAATAAGTTCGCGTTGCTCTTTGAATTAGCAACATTTTCAATTTATGATGGGGTACTAGTAGAACTTGGTTATAAAAAAATAATAAAAAAAGTGAAACAAAAATCATAGACTTAAACATAAAAAATTGGTCTACTAAAAAAAAAAAATGGTCTCTTAAAAAGAATGAATAAGTAGTTCTATTAGGGCCCATGTTGTTTTGGTGAAGAGATTGAAGGTTCGAAATACTTTAACGTTTAGAGATTTGTAGCTTGTTTCTAACTCTAATTCCTTTGTTAGCCTACTTTCCCAAATATATCCCACATTAAGCTAAACCACGTTATAACCTTGAAAGATCTTTAAAGTATGTGTGATGGTACTTGATTTTGAATGATTGTTTAGAATTTCTTTAAGTTCATAGCAAAATGCATTAACATGTTGATTGGAGCATGCGAATGCCATGACTAAGATTGCTTACTACGAGATGTGGTGAGCAATATAATAAGAAATAGAGTGTGGTTGAAAGAATGAAATATCTTCTCAAAGTATTCCCCGCTTGATCGAAAGTGGTAGGTTAGTCAAAGTCGAAAAAGGAAACAAATAAGATTTGAGAACCCTCTGAAAAAGGCATGTTATTTTTAAATTTGTGCAAATGCTAGCTTTTAGATATTTTGTTATTTGAGGATAAAAAAATAGTTGAAGTTTGAGGTTATGATGACGCGTCATCATATGATGTTTTTAGCAATATTTTAATGTTTTTTCATAAGCATTCAAAGACAATATAAAGGGTATATAATAATTTTCTTAGGATTTTGGGAATGTTTTGTAATGTTTTGGTTTAAGTTGTTGTAATTTTCTTTCTTCCCTCACAAAACAATCTCATAGGTGTTTGAAGTCTTTTATGGTTTAAAACATGTAATTCGACAAAGCAAAACACCTCATGGAAGCTAAAAAATCAAGCGCACGGAAGGTTTAAAGACAATACAACTTTGAAAAATTCTATCCCAAATCCGTTGGACTTTTAGGCACCTAGCGCCTAGGTCCATGCGCCATGCGCTTTAGTTGCTCACTTTTAGACGCCTAGCGCCCCGTTCTTTGCATCAGGCACTTTAATTCATCATTATTCTATTTTCTTGTATTCTTTGCATGTTGAGGTGTTTTCTTCATAGTTAAGCTGTCTTGGACATTGGGAATAGAATTCCTCTCGCTGTAAAGTTTTCTAAGGCCTCTTGAATATTCATTCTTCATCTTCCCAGAGCCCAATAATCTTCTGAGGTCTTTATTTGCCTGATTTGCTTGATTTATTCGTGAATTATTTCAAGAACCCCCTAAAATTGCTATGTTACGGGAAGAATCGAATTACAAACTCAAATATAGAAAATATTACAAATATCCCAAAATCACAGGTAATTTTTCTAATACTCCTCTGGTTTGCTGGTAAAAGCTACTAAAATAGACTGAAAAACATGATAAGAATAACGTAAGATGACATGTCATCACTTATAGCACAAACGATGCGAATTGTATAAGTAAGCATAAGCAACACACCATGTGCTATATACCGTTACGAGTGAGTTAAAAGGATGAAAATTGTATAAGTAAGCATAAGTAACAAAAACATATAAAACACGTTAAATAACTTAAGATTTCCATTAAAATGAAGTTTCAAATGTAACACTTTACATCAACAACTAGAATTAAATTCAACTAGAAACACATTACATTTAAGTTTCACTACTTCAAATAAAAATTTCACAAATTATAACATCACTATCATCAACACTATGTTAAACCTAAAACATACAAAATTGCAATCTTGCACCATTTCCTAGTATCAAACAACTCCTCTTATAGCACACAAACTTCATGTTTCAGCTTTCCATTTTTCTTCTTTTACCTTTCAATTCAGCTTCCTATTTTTCTTCTTCTACCTTGCAATTCAGCTTCCCATTTTTCTTCTTCTACCTTGCAATCTTCAAATCACCTTCATCATCATAATACTTGAAATGGTTGCAACCATTATCAATATGGTTCCTACAATTGATGAGTAAAACCGCAAGTGTACGGTTCTACCGAAGTAGTAAAAAAAAGAGTATCGTTCCAACAGGGAGTTGTTCAATTTAATTAACTTTTAGAAGATGATTAGAAGAAATTTTAGTTATAAAGATTGGGTTTTTAATGGTTTAAAAGAATAATAATAAAAAGCTTCTTGGGATTATTGGTTCATCATAATAACAAACCCTTCACAAACAAACCCTAAACCTAAACTTTATATTCGACCTACTTTCTAAAGACAAGTTTCTCTTTAGCGTATCAAAGCTTATTTCGAAGTGCAGTGAGTGTGTTCCTCTAGCAACCACGCCTATTCTCATGGTTGATTGCTATTAGAATCCTTGAAGAACGAAACGTTATATGTCTCAAGGTTTGCTAGACTATTCTCATGTTTTGCAACCCTTGTCTAAATTCACTTGTTCCAATATCAAAGCTCCGCTGTCGCTTTATGAATTGATATTTGAGATGATGAATTAACAAATACTAACCCTCCGCTGTCGCTTAATGAGTTTGGCATTTGTTAATTCATTATAAAAACGGTGAATTAGATTAGAAAGTATATTTATATAAAAT
>Ga0315913_1004724_pt1 | contig 16493 bp, 5 predicted proteins | sample MpolsnodulesMG_FD_207736 | JGI IMG/M metagenome (GOLD analysis project Ga0315913, IMG submission 207736) | Medicago polymorpha root nodule microbial communities from Los Angeles, California, United States - small nodules | ecosystem: Host-associated > Plants > Roots > Nodule | place: USA... | reverse complement strand
TTGGACTTACAGGTACTATTTTATCGTTGGCATCTTTAACATGCAAACATATTTGATGATATTATGTGATAGTCTTTAAGTGTTACACTTTGTGGGGTGTTACACTTAAAACAAGGTAGGATAAAATTAGATTAAGTGTAGTCTTGTTAATCTGATGAATTGATGATACTATGGGGACTGAACTTTTGATGTCACTGTACAAACAGTAGGGTGTTACTCACTACATTTTTGATGTTATAGTGTTAACTTCATCAGAAAAGTCATTTTCACGACTTCACCTTAAAATTTTACTAACAAAGAATTTATGTTGAAAATTGTATATTCAATTTTTTAAAGATCAATGATTCATTTTTCAATTACCTCAAAAAATATTTTATTTATGATATAGAATTATCATTTTTACATTTTTTAACATGTTCTTTTCTAAGATGCAACTTAACATGACCCGTGAGCTGCCCATAATTTGACGAGTGCAAAAAGGGTTTAGTGCATGGCAGAGTATTCCATTGAACTTGGAGGTGTCCTCAATCTTCATGCGCATGCACGTGATCCCATCCTTTAAGCCCATGAGAATGGAGAACAAGCCCCATTCATCATCCTTAACGTGTCACGTTACTATAGTTCAACGTGTGACTGACCAATGACTAAGTACCTACATCTACCAAAAATAATAGGAAAAATAAATTCATTTAGAATCGTCCTGATGCAGTAGAAGGACGAAAACACCCCTATCTAAGATAATGCAACCTGGGCCAGGGTCCATCAAAACAAACAGACTAGTTTATGAAATGGGACCCATAAGCAATTGAAGAAAGAGATAGGAAGAGAAAAAAACAAATCAGAAGAAAAACAAAGTAAGAAAGTGACATAAAATTACATGTTAGAACATGACCAAGAGTGCTAACCAAGGTTGGTTAAAGGAGTTAGTTTATATCCCGTAATAGTTACGCCGAGTACAACTTTAGTCTCATAATTTAGACAGACTTACGTAATTTGTTCTTTAATACAATTTCTGACAATATTTTTATTTATTTAATCTTATTTTATAATAATTATGTAATATATTCGTTCTTTATCTTTATCTTTTTTTTATTTATTTTTTTATGTTTTAAAATGTTATCGTTGTCATCTTTGTATGAGATTTTTTAATAAAATCTGGGTTTCTATGTTTGTATTATGAATATTTTAGTTTGTTTATAAGTTTGAGGAATTTTATATAGGTTTTTTTTATAAACATTTTTTATTTTTTGTTTTGTTAAAAAAGATAATAATGTTTGACATTTTATAACATAAACGACTAAATTTATAAAAAAAATGAGAAGATAAATGATGAAAAGGCTACATGATTATAACGAGAAAGATTAAATAAAAAAGTCTCATCTAAAATTAAGTTCGTAGACAAATTGTGTTGTTTTGCTTTTAATTTATCTAAACAATTCTAAAAAACATGAACAAGAAAGATAGATTCGCAAAATCAATTAATTAGACTCACTTGGTTAATAAATCTACTAAAAAAAATGAATTATATCAGGTAATATGAGTTTGATTTTAAAGTAAAATAATTTATTTTTTTAGGGAAAATAACTTATATCATTTCATTAAAAATTAAATCAGAAATACATACTGGAATTTCATCAAAGATGTGGAAGCTAGGGAATAATGTGGTTGCCTTAGTTAACTCATGAGCAACCTCATTTACTTACCTCCTAATAAACTCGACATGAAAATTTGTTAAAAAAATTTACAAAACTGAATAGTATTATCCATAATGAATCCAAATTCGGTGTTATCTCCTCTAGCTTTGTAAAAATAATCAGTGCTACTATTTTCGAATCTACCTCAAAATCAACATTTGTGAGCTGAAGTTCATTGATCCACTAAGCTGTATGATAAAGTCCTAAAGCTTCTCCAATGTCAACTGGACATAGTGGTGAAAACCACATGGTTTTTGAACGAACACGGTTTTCTTTCGAATCGTGAATGCACATGCCAATACCTACTTTATTACTGAAAGTGAAATAATTTTTTATCGTACTTTACTTATATGACGGTCAAACTCTAGCTCTAAAAACAGAAGGGTTAACATAAAAAGAAATGGTATTGCAAGATGACTAGACATTAAAAAAAATAAGTAAATCAATATTCAAATTTTGATTAAGAGAAATGTTCACATTTAATCTTCTTTTTTTTCTTGAGGTAGCTTAGTGACTAGAATTCACCTCATAAGATGAATAAGTAGGGTGTCTGAAGTTCGAACTCCGACCCTTGCATATAATAATACATTGTCCTAACAACTACAACTAAGTTATGCTCACGGGACATTCATATTTAATATTTTATACGTGAATTAATTACAACAGAAATTTTTAGTAAAAGAACAAAAAAAAATCCTTAAAAACAAACAGAAATTTTTAATTAAAAACTAAAAGAAAATATGTATGGCTCTTGAGATGGCTATGGATGAGTCATCAGTCGATGTCCCTTTTGGTTTTGGTCTTTGGATAAGCCCGTTGCCTGCTTCCTCGAACCCGCACATCTCTCTCTCATTCAATCTCATCATACCACGTAGGCACGTACTGTATCTTTTCTTTATCTAGGAAAACTACTGTAATATACTTTTTCTTTTACTGGATACTAGTTTTTTTTATTTTTTGGGTACAAGGATACTACTTTTTTATACTACCACTATATTAATACCATTATATTACTACTAATATAATATATCAGTCATAATCATCAAAATAATATAATATATTAGGGCAATAAGTGCAGTTTAATCACTTTAACATTTTAAAATACTTTAAGACGATACAATGAATCTCTAATAACACCTAAATAATCGATAAGCTAATAGTTAAGATTTTTTTTTTGAGAAATGAAGTTTTTTTTTGACAAGCTAATAGTTAAAATATTATTAATTAATTTCTTCAAAAAAAATATTAATTAATTAATAAATTAAATGAGTTTAAATAACTATCAAACAACCCAGTCGCAATCAATCATAAGAAAAATTGGATTATGAATTTATAATTTTGATTTCAAAAATGTATAAAAATTGAGTTGGAGAGAATAATGTTAATTAAACAAAAGTGTTATCATAATTAAAAAAACATAATTATCATAAGATATTTTGAATACCATTATTATCTTTTTTGACAAGATTTGAATACTATTACTATCTATTAGTTTGTTACAAATACTTTTGGATTGACCAAAAATAATAATCCTCTTTCTGAACCATTTGCAAAAAAAAAGGGTCTTAAAATAATTGAGCAATTTCACTTTTCAATAGAATATTAATTACTTTTTCTCTTCATAACTCTAATTAATACAACTTTCACCACTCCTAATTCAATATATTTTACTTTACATTTATGATAAAGAAGAATGCACAAATACTTGATAAAGACATTCAAAATCATTTTTCTCTCTCTTTCATTTGTACATTTTTCTTAATCTATGTTAAATGAGAAAATGATTCAATAAAACTGGAACGGAGGGAGTATAATCATTTGAAATTTTTTTCTTCAAATAATCTAATGGCTAGAACTCATATAATTTAATTGTGAAGGGTGTCCGGGATTTACACCCCAACTCCTACTTACAATATACAATATCCTTATATCAGCTGAAGCTAAACTCATCTTTTGGAAAATTTAATTTAAAGCACCTCAGACAAATCCAATTTGTTTGTAGCTTGAGTGGAATAGACCCCACCACACCACTAAAAAAAAAACAATTATTGAGCTTATCTACTAAAAAATTCACATATATCGTTCTCAATCCCTCTATAAAAACCCTCTTCCTCTAATCTTCTTACACCTTTCATATCTCCTCTCTTGAACCAAAGAAAAAGTCTCAAGAAGAAGAAGAAACTACGATGAGTTACTTGAACCGTGTTTGGATGGCGGCAACCGTAGCGGTGGCGCAAGGCCACACCGATCCAGGCCACAAGTGCAAAACAGCAGTCGGATCTATTCATCAAAACCGAACTCGTCTCTTCTCCGCCGGAAGTTTATCCGATCTCCGGCCGTTGTCAGGCGTCGTTGTATCGGACGTGAGTTCTGAAGCGGATGAGAAGTTAAGAAGAACCGATGATTCTCTTCGGAAAGTTATGTACATGAATTGCTGGGGTCAAGGCTAAGAAACTGGCCGGAAACCTCGCCGGTAATCGTCGCAGTCGCTGGAGGATTGAGTTGAATCGGATGATGATGATGAGTTGACTCAGTTGATGAGAAAGCCGTGATGGTTTTGGCTTTTGATATATATTGTAAATTTGTAACTAACTGCACAGTGAATCAATGGATTTTAACTTTCTTTTCTCAATTGGAGCAAATTCGCACTGTTATATGGATTATCATGAAATTCAATTATTAAAAAATTGCCAAAATTTTAAAAATATCTTCCAATTTTATAAAAAAAAATATAAATTAGGTTTGAATCCCAAGATTTGAACTTAGATTAATTTACAATAAAAATCTTCTTACAGTTACTAAAATCTTATGCATCATAAGATTAACAAACAACTTTGGGTTAATTCAAAAGTTATGTACTCGTAATTCGAACTGATATATTTTCTTTTCTCTGAAATTTGTTGTAAATATAATATTTATTTGGTGTTAATCATTCGATTAGGTGTAAATATAATATTTAATTTCTCCTAAACCATTTGTCATTAGTTTCTTTTTAAAATTATTATATAATTACAGTGTTTTTGTGTTACTGTTCTGTCGATGAAGGTTGTCATCAATTATGATTGCTCAATGGAAATTTGTGAACAAGCTGCGGTCAAGGTTGAGTAATCCACACCCAGATGATTAATTGTTCTTGTTTTAATTTTTCCAAAATAGAATTAATTGACATAAATTGTTTCTAGAAATTATGAATGTCGGCCGAATAAGTCTTTGATTATAGCAAAATTGACACCAACCAAATTAATCATTCTACTAATTTCCATCATTGTGGATTATAACACGACAAGTTAGGTGATTTACAAGATCCATTATGTTAGTACTTTACAACCTGAGATATCAAGTGCTAAATTTACATTGCATTACTCTTGCTTGAATGCTTTGCAATTGTAACTATGTGAATTAAGTTAAACATCGATGGCTAATCAACTCATTAATGGAGAATGTTTTTTATTTTATAACTTTTATCCTTAAAAAAATTGTCTTTATCTGGATAACAATTTCATTAGGACCAATAATGTGCGATAACAATTTTTTTTTGGTAAAATAGGAGAAAAGAAAAAGAAAAAAAGGAGAACAGAAAAACTATCTAGAAAAAGAAATCCTACTAGAATCAGCTAGCAGGAGCAGGCTGATTCCAGCTGGAGGAGTTGCAATAGAACGATATGTCTCATGGCTACCAACTCCAAGCTATGTGATTTACAACTTAAGATCCATTACGTTAGTACTTTACAACCTGAGATACCAGGTGCTAAATTTACATTGCATTACTCCTACTTGAGTACTTTGCAATTGTAACTAAGTGGATTAAGTTAAACATCGATTGCTGATCAACTCACTAATGGAGAGTGTTTTTTATTTTTTAACTTTTATCCTTAAAAAATTGTCTTTATCTGGATAACAACTTCATTAGGACCAATAATGTGCGATAACAATTTTTTTTTTGTTGCTAAAATAGGAGAAAAGAAAAAGAAAAAAAAAGGAAAAAAGGAGAATAGAAAAACTATCTAGAATAAGAAATTCTACTAGCATCAGCTAGCAAGAGCAGGCTGATTCCAGTTGGAGGAGTTGCAATAAAACGATAGGTCTCATGGCTACTAGCTCCAAGCTAGGTGATTTACAGCCTAAAATCCATTACGTTAGTACTTTACAACCTAAGATACCAGGTGCTAAATTTACATTGCATTAGTCCTGCTTGAGTACTTTGCAATTGTAACTATGTGGATTAAGTTAAACATCGATGGTTGATCAACTCACTAATGGAGAGTGTTTTTTATTTTTTAACTTTTATCCTTAAAAAAATTGTCTTTATTTGGATAACAATTTCATTAGAACCAATAATGTGCGATAACAATTTATTTTTTTGGTAAAATAGGAGAAAAGAAAAAGAAAAAAAAGAAAAAAGCAGAACAGAAAAACTATCTAGAAAAAGAAATCATACTAGCATCAGCTAGTAGGAGCAGGCTGATTCTATCTGGAGGAGTTGCAATAGAACGATAGGTCTCATGGCTACCAACTCCAAGCTTTATATATTTATTAATGTGTTTTTGATGTATTCTTTTTCAACCTTTTGATCACTTGAGTTTCATTTTTTTTTTTTGTCATATAGTTGTTTGGTTTGAAAGTTGGTCCGAACTAATGTTAGGGTCAAGATCGTGTTACATACAATCCAACCTATCCAGTTATTTGTACATTCCAAACTCAAACATACAGCTACAGCAAGAAAACATTCTCATACCTCAACTGAAAATCAAATCTAGAAATAAGCTTTCTAATGTAAAATATGTCAAATCATATAAAGAAAAAGTGTAATTAGGCAACGTGAAGGATGAGTTTGAGTAAGCATATTATATATTTATATTAACACAAAAATTCAAAATCAAATACGAACAAATACGAAACAAGAGATAGTCTATTTTGGAATCATTTATGACACTATAAACAACTCAACTATGATTGATCAACAGAAATTGTGAACAAGTTGCAGTCATGGTACAATATTAATCCACACCGAAATGATTAGGTGTTCCGTGTTCTTATTTTTTCGAAGTAGAGTAAGTAGACAAATTGTTTCTAGAAATTGTAAATGTCTTTCAAATTAGTCTCTTGATTTAGCAATTTGCCAAATACAATTCTGAAATTGTAAGATATCAGCCAAATTAATCATTCTGTTGATCTCTATCATTGTGGTTTATAACATGACAAGCGAAATGAACATGCGATCTCTTATGTGAATCTCATTAATGCAATAAAATTTATTTTAAGTGTTTGGATCGCAAGTTGACAACTCTAAAAATTGACATAAAATACATGGATTTAACATTACATGAAGTTTTTGGTGATATTGATGTTAGATCTACATAAAGCGTAACATCTTCATTTAATGCACAACATAGCCGTTAACCAAACAAGTTAAAGCTCGTTAAAAAAAACCATAGAAGTTAAAGATCAGATAACCAATTCAAAGATGTATTTGACAATTTATAAAATTCACATGATCGATATTCTAACAAAATACTAATGCAATTTGTTGAAAGGGAGTGAATAAAAGTAAAGAAGAAAGAACAGTCAGCATAAAATGAATTGAAATATCCCAACAAATCACACTGAACTGTGTTTATGGTACATAGATGAACAAAAGAAATTCAGAGAATGCAGGCAAATTCCAAATCAGACCGCTAATGGGATACTTCTTTGGCTTCCAACGTTTGGTTTTATCTCCCATGATTCCACATGCTGATCTTCGTCAGGAAGAATAAATGGCAAAGAAATGTGTCGGATCATCAAGTCACCACAAAATGGGCATTCACTAGCTATAGCGTCATCTAATTGCGATTGGAGCTGCCATCAATTTGTGACACAACTAAACAAAGTTATTCGATATAATTCAAATTCATGAAGTATTAGCATTTAACAACACATTTTTCATGCCTAATGAACCTGGAATACTGAGCAAGTAAAATGCAATACTTAGCTATGAAGCACGGACACAGACACGGACATCAAACACGACACCAACACATCGACACTGGTAATAGTTTAAAAAAATAGAATAATTGAATGCGATCACATGTGTTAGTGACTGACACAAGTCAGACACTGGACATGCCATCAATCTGATGTGTGGTACTACATCTAAGCAAGTACAATGAATTTGAAGCTAAAACTTCAATGCAGATAAAACGAAGTACAGAGCAACAAAATTTCTTCTATTGCCAACGGATACATATCACTGATACATGAAAGAAAGTTCTGAACAAACCTTGTCTACAGAAGTTATGCAAGGAATGGACCCATCTGAAGCAAGATTGCCATTGGATTCTCTCCTTGCTTCACCACTAATCAACGTAAGTTTCTTCTGTAAATCCAGAATATACTCGGTCTGCAACATTTCCCAAAGAATTTATTTAAATGAGGATATTGGAGAGATAATAAGTATAGTTTGAGGAGATGACAAGAAAATGTGAACAGGATTCTGTCAAATACAACTATACTTAAATACAACTTAGAAAAGCTAATTATATTGTCAACACATGACCGTAAATAGGTAAGTATTTAAAATTACCAGTTACACTTGTAGATATAAACCTTTCATTCTTAGAAGCCATTGAGGTTGCCAAATACTATAAGGCAGCCCTTAGTATCATACTTTACAACCCTACGTTTCTATATGACTCCAATTATAACTTATATTCTACATGTTTTATTAAAATTTGAGTTGGGCTTAACTTGAACTTATAAAACTGGCTTCAAAGATGAGGGATGCCTCCCACTTATAATAAACACATTTTCAGGTCATATCTCATCCAATGTGGGGCTCTCAACACACACACACACACACACGCGCGCGAGCGCTAATGCCCAGGGCTGAACATATGGAGCGTGGCTCAAGTGGCCTGATAGGTGATCCGATGGATCAGGGCTCAACCTTTGTAAAACTAACTTGTAAGGTGAGGGGTATCTCCCACTTATAAATCAAATTTCAGGTCATATCTCATCTGAGGTGGCACTCTCACAATATGTAAACGTTTTTGTGTTCGACTGTTGTATATTTATGTCAATGTGTCGTAATAATAAACTCAATGCAACGAAGAAAGAGGGCTAGGATATAGCCTCTCAAACTATCTAAACCTTTTTTTTATATTAACAGTTAGACATAAGACAAGTGTGCTCTTTCAACTTGGTTACATTGGCACTTGAATTCAACTCATTTAAAACAATGTCCAGTTCATTGGTCTCTTCATTTCGAATGACGCCAGTCATTGATTCTGATCAAAAAAATTGAAGGTACCGCTGGGAACAATAAACTTTCAGATAGCATACACGACAGATAGTCATAAAGAGATGTCATGGAAATAGGGAAACAATTTGTATACTCACATGGGTATCAACAGTACAACGAGTCACATGGGCAGCGAGGCATTGCGTGTGGAAGGAATGCCCACATGGAAAGACATAAAATGGAGCCATTTGTCCTACTGATGTATAGCCACAGCCCATACCAAACTCCCTCACCGCATTTAGAATCTTCCGCCAACATACCTAGGGATTCAGATTGACAATCGTCACAACCGCAGATTCATATAAACAAGTAAAAACAGTGCATCTAATGATTAAAAACTGAATAACTAATGGTGGTGCAACTTTTTCAAATGTATATATCAGGAAGATCAATACCCCACATTCTTCATCTTGATCGATAACAGTGCATCTTTGAGCAAGTGCACTGATATCATTTCTGATGTTATCATCCCCATGGATTGTGTCATTCATCTCTTCCTTCAACGGTTCAATTTGTTTGTTGTAATCCTCCAATGATCAGCAGATAGCTTCCTGCATAAGTTCAGGTAAACATCAAATGACTTAGCATATAACAAGTTTTGTTAATTAATATTCTGAAAGGAAGTCATGCTATTTTAATTTACACGTACTGAAGATAAACAATAAAAAAAGAACTATCAAGTATCATTGGTATACCTTGAAAATTGTCAGGTGAAACGGAAATCTGAGAGCAAATATAATTGTACCTTGAAGTCATCAATCAGGGCAAAATCTGGAAAGAACGGTAAGATATCCTCAATCTTCAGCAAGCCATCAGTTTCTTTAAGAAATGCTAAGTGCATACACACCTTGACCATATTCTCTAAAAACAGCAAGAAATGGAATTCAGACAAAACCATTGAACTTGGTTTAACTGCTTCAACTCCATCAGACAACTTGGAGTAATTCAAAAGAGCCTTGTTTTCAATAAATTTTCCATTTCCACTTGAAGAGATATCAAGTAGTCAAAAAATTAGCAAGATAGGTGAATAAGTTCCTAATGCAAACAGGTTTAACAAAAAACAACATTTTAAACCACTCATGAAGCACAAATAGTGTGTCTGAAATGACATTTGCAGAACCATCACCCCCATAAAGTGCATGTTCCAAATCAATGTCCAATATAGATGAAACAGATAACAAAATCAAATCATGGCCTAAATTACCTATGCTGCCCTCCAAAATTTAAGCCGCCATGGTAAATACCAGCTCCAGAGAGCCAGGCAAAATGTACAGCTCTTTGTTGGTTAATGTAAAAATGCAACTCACTGAAAGATAACCAATTCAATGAAGTCTTAGAAGGGAAAACACAATGTGAAAAACTGTGAATAAGAAGGAAACTTTCAGCATCCAAATTTCTTGCATTTCAAGTTGACAAAGCACTAAAATTATTATTACTATTATAAAATAAAATAAAAAATACTACTTGCCTGTTTGGTATGTCGCCAGGAAGTTCCATGAAATGCACTGCACGGTCTAAATAACTTGCAAACACGGTCTACATCTCGTATAACAATTAGTGAAAGTTAAACTTGTGAAATATAAAGAGGGTATGATGAAAAGATAACACCTAAGATTAATATTAATATTTAATGATGTGATAGAATAAGACAATATGTTTTAGCACAATATAATATCAACAATGATACTTGTACACCTTTAATTTCCATACACTCATTTAACATCTCATTTTCTCTCTATCTCTCTCTTCCCATCACATCACCCTCTTTATTTCTTTCTCTCTCAACAATTAGAATGGATATTGGATGTATATAAAATATTTTCCATATAATATTAACCACCTTTTCATAAATAGTATGCAACAATTTTTTTAATTCTTAAAATGGGACATAAAAAATCAAGTAAGGTACATGAAAAGAACTTCAAAAAATTTGTGTTCGCCAACCATGCCACAATTTTTCGTCCAAATAACAACTAATAAAAATACCCATTTTTTATTTCTACTAAACAACTATGCTCTGTCTCATCTCTCTCTTCTCCCTCTCCATATTATCTCTAAAAATGTACGAACCTCTGTGTATGTTAGATTAAATTATAACATAATATATATACTTAAAATGTATTTACTAATATACATAACAATATGGTTTATTTAAATGCACTAGAAAGGGGTATTATAGCAATTTCATATTGTTTTTTTTTACCAAAAGTGCGTTTAAGCCTTGTTTGGCTTAAACACACTTTTGGCCCCCTATGTTTTCCTCCGTATCAATTTTGGCCCCCTAACAAAAACAATGCAATTTTGACCCCTTAATTTTTCCAACTATGCTGAGGAGCCGCCACATGTCCCAAAAAGGGGCCATAATCGCAACTTTTTTTTTAAAGATAAGGGGCCAAAAGAGCATATTTCCCCAAACATGGCAAAATTAGGGGGTCAAAATTGCATTTTTTTTGTTAGGGGGCCAAAATTGCTACGGAGGCAAACATAGGTGACCAAAAGTGCGTTTGAGCCTTGTTTTTTTTAGTTATGCAATCAATCTCCATATTATATGTTGCCGATGTTTGAGAAAATGTAGATGAAAGTGCACAACGGAAATGAAACCGGAAAGAAGGAAAGCTAATATTCCCCATCTTCCTAACAAATCATTTGCTAATAAAAAAAACTCCGAATTCCAGGTCCCTGAAGGTGTAGCTCAGCGATATGGATTAGAACGCCGAAAGAGTATTAAGGATGTGTGATTCAACCCCTGCTGCTAACAAATTCAAACTATTCCTAACAAATTAACCACTAACATTTACCTAGATCAAAATAATAAAAAGAAAAAACTTCAAATTCCAGCATAAGCTCGAGAAAAGCATTATCAGCCAATAAAACAACATTCAAAATTTGAAACAGCGTACCCCTGCTCCAAATTTCACTTCAATAACTAATAAATCGCCAATTTAGACACCTAAAATGTTAAAGTTACTAAATTTGAGTTCCCATATCAAAAGGGTGATCAAATTTCAATTCATTTCAACTATGAAGAACACACAACAAGATTAAAAACCAATATAAAACATGTATCCACAGAGTAACAACACAAAAAAAAAAAATGAAACTTTACCATGTGAATCACCATCCCGAAATCATACCTAATAACCCATCCTCTGCTAGTTCCAGTAACAATGACATCATTTCCACAAGCCATACAAGTGATAACTCCCTTGATCCATCTATCAATTTAATATTTTTGACAAAAATTAAAGTAGAAAATTTATTCATGAAAGAGCTTACTTGATTGTGATATTTATTGTGATAGTAGAAAATTAATTCAAATGCATTCTATAGTTTGGATCACATGTAACAGGAAAGCACTTTTCGTCATTTATCTTTTACCAAATGAATTTTGAACAATTTTTACAAACTTCAATTTGAATCAAAATAATCATCAGAATTATTTTGAAACTTCAATTTGAAAAAAGAGAACCACGCTACGCTACTTCCCGAAGATAATTTCAACAATGAATGTGGAAAAAGAAGTTGAAACAGAAAACTGAACGTACCTCAAGCTTGGAAACACTCCAATCAATCCTTCTCCTAATGCTTCACGGTATTGGCATTTTAACAGAAAGAAACTTGGAATCTAGAAATGACAAGTTCAAGAAAATGGACCCTCTGGTTGGTTCAATGAAAATTCTATAGAAAATAGAGAAGAAGATTAATTTTGCTTTCGTGTAAATTTTTACAATTATCAACCTTAATTGAAATTTTGACAATAACTACTCCCTCGGTCCCAAATTGTAGTCGCTCTGGGAAAAAAATTTGTCTCAAGATATATGCCGCTTTACAATACCAATGCAACATTAATGTTATTTTTCCTATTATAACCTTAACTATTTATTACTACCTCTTCTTTCAATTCTTTCATTTATCTTTCCTATATTATTTATTAAGGACAATTTTGTAAAGCACCTCATAATATCTTTTTTCCACACAATATTAATTGCATTTCTTAATACGTGTGAAATGCCCAAAACGTCATACAATTTGGGACGGAGGAAGTATTATGTTTTCTTGGGGTGAGAATAAGTTAGGTCGAGTTAGGTTTTGCAAGACCTAGGTATGACCTGTCAAAATTTTGTAAGGTCTAAGTCCAACTTGCGGCCTATCATATGCTTACTTTTTAGGCCTGAGTCTGACCTTATGATAGTCTGATTAGGTTTGCTAGCTTGTTTAAAAGTCTATTCATATGAACATCTTTAAATAAGTAGTGTGATCCAAGATTAAATAGACTAGCGAGCTAATAGATCAATGATATTAATCTCTCTTTCGATATTTAACATGAAATTTTAGAGACATTACTATATGGTATATCATATTTCAATTGTAATTTATAATAATACATTTAAATATGCAAAAAAATAATGTAAACTAATAAGCTTAAATTATTTTAAAGGTTGACAAATTTATAATTTAATTCAAAGCAGACTATATAATATAATAATCAATAATATTATTCATATTTACATAAGTAGGTCAACCTAAAAGGCTTTTCTAATAGCATGTGGCTCGGCCTTTTAAACTAAATAGACTTTTAAAAAAGCTTAGGTCTTCCCTGTTTAAGAAAAAAAGTTTGAACTGACCTGACCTATCGTAGGCTAGGTTGGTATGGCTTATTCCTATCCCTACTAGTAATTTGCAAAACTGATGGTACAATATTAATTCATTCAATTCTATTTTTTTTTTATGGAAATGAAACAATTTTATTTAGGTTAATATATGTTTATCCTGAAATATTAGCGATTTCCGATTTACCTTCTTGTAAAAAAAATGTTTAGATTCCGTAATTTGAAGATTCTTTGATTTTGGACATTCATGAATTTTGACCGTACAAAATCGATGATATGGCTGGGGGTAAACCGAAATTCTCTCAAATTACAAGAGGCGAAAATACCTTACATTTTGTAATTTGATGTCATGAAGGTCCAAAATCAAAGAATCTTCAAATTACAGGGTTAGAATCTAAACAATTTTTTTTATAGGAGGTAAACTGGAAATCGTTAATATTACATGTGATAAACATATATTAACCCTTTATTTATTTTTCAATCCAATGCGTAATAATTTAATTGTTTAGACCAAGGCACCAAAGGGATTCGGTGCGGGGATTTTTTGGCAAAACTCGAACCTTCTTATAATAGTTTTCTTCTTCATAATTTTCTACCGGGGGGTTTGACATTCTTCTTCACAGCGACGCCATATAAACTTTCTACCTTAAGGAGTACCTCCATCCCAATTATAAGCAAAAAAACTCATTTTCTTTGTCCCAAATTATAAGAAAAAAAACCAACTTTTATCATATTTAATTATGTTTTTTCAAAAAATTATCTTTTCCAAAGAAAAATTAAATGCAAAGTGTATTCAATTTGCTCTCCTTTTCATTTTCTCTATAATCAACTACCAATGAAAATTGTTTTTACATCTTCCCATAAAACTTATTTCAAAGATAATACAAAAAATTATGTTACAACTACTATGTTTTAATTTTCTTAATAAGTGTAATTTTTTTCTTCTAATGTGGGATGAAGGGAGTAGTTTGCTAGCGTTGGCTTGTTTTCTTTTTTTGTTTGTTAATTATCTTTGTAATTAAAAAAAAAAACAAGGCACCGCTGATTCGAAGTTCGTTTAAAACATAGTACAAAAAAAACATGATTAAGTATTGTTCATAAATCAATTGATTTATTCAAAAATTAAATAAAACCAATTGAGTCCAATTCTTTAATTAAAAGAATTATCTTAAATAAAACCGTGGTAGTGATTTATCAATCTATATTATTATGTTATTTTAAATTTTTCTATCAATTATTTACGTTGATCAATATCTATTCTTAGTGATTTATATTTTTTATTAATTATTTATATAATAAATTTTCAACCAAAAAAATAAGTCAAAACCAAAATAAATATAACCTAGTAAGAATGTAAGATGATGCCAATTGAGATGGAACCACGATGAAGAAAATATAAATTAATCATAAAAAAAAAACATGAAAAACGAAAGAAAAAAGATAATAGGATTCAAGATGAGAGTGTCATCTTAGAAGACGTAATGTAATGGTGAAAAGTAAAGTAGATATTTATATTTATAATTATATGTAGGGTAAATTAGTTTTTTTTTTACTTTCCAAAATCCATAGCACAAACCAACATAAACCCTCCAAAACATACCAAAGTTTTAGCATTACACATCCCTACATTTTTGTTATTAATATGTTTAGAGATAATAGGTCTAGTTAGAGAAAAAGAGAAAATCAAATGAAAGTTTGCTCAATTGATAAGGAGTTGATTAATTGTAAGGTTGTAGATTCAACTTCCGTCAACGTGAAGATCTGTTTAGTAAATGATATATGTAAGCGTGCTTTGAAACTTGGAGCCGGATTTAATTATATAAGAAATAGAGAAAAATAAATTTATGCTATTATTAAAATAAAAGAGTATAGAAAATATTATTTCATAAAAAAAAATATAGAAAATATAGTGTTATTGATTTTCTGTCAAAATAAAATAAAACAATTGATTTAGCTCACGGGATAAGAAATAACTATCTGATGTGAAGAACACAAGGGAGGGAAGCTCACACGCACTACCGTTACTCCGCCGGAATTCGTGTCTCCGTGGCCGTCAATTGTAGCAGTCTCATATCGTAGGTGAGTCCCTACTCAATCGTATCCACAAACAAATACCATTTTCACTAACACGCTTCCATTCTTTTCACCATTTTTGTTTTTCTACAGAGTTTCACTAACTAATTCACAACAGGAGAAATGGTATGTGATTGATTCATGATGTTTGGTGCTCTCTCCCGTTACTCTCCTCGTCTTGTAACAACCATATGGTATTATTCTCACTATTCCTAAATTAAAATTTCAATCCATTTTTAATAATTCTTTTGATAAATAGCTTACTGTTTTAATGAATATTGAAAACAGTGGTTACCAGTGTCCAATAGTAACTCATTCGATACTAAACTAAACTCAATTGACGGAATTTTGGATATTTGTTTTCACTTGTAGCCTGTTTGATTATCACTAACTTAAACTTCTTAATGAAGAATGCACAGTAAATTAACTGAAAATTGTTTTTTTGGTCTAAATATTGATGACCCTGTATGCAATATTGACTTTATCATTCCCATCAACCAATCTCTTTTGAATTCGACAGTTTTTAACCAGTAATAGTTAATCCATTGGCAGTTTACGGGCTTTTTCAACGGAGACATCTCTTGACAAAGAGAGAGTGACAACCAAAGTCTTGAAGGAATTTCGTGCCACCATTGAAAATGCTTCAACAACCAGTGCTAGAGTCTATTCTGCATATATTGATAAGATGTGCAAGGCGGGAAACCTTTCAGCCTTAAGTCAAATGCTACAAATTTTAAATGATAAGAACATTGTTGTTTCACCTAATATGTATAATCTCATATTAGTGGAAGCAATTCAAAAGAATGACATTGTCCTTTCATGTCAAATGCTCAAGAA
>Ga0315913_1004721_pt1 | contig 16495 bp, 7 predicted proteins | sample MpolsnodulesMG_FD_207736 | JGI IMG/M metagenome (GOLD analysis project Ga0315913, IMG submission 207736) | Medicago polymorpha root nodule microbial communities from Los Angeles, California, United States - small nodules | ecosystem: Host-associated > Plants > Roots > Nodule | place: USA... | reverse complement strand
TAAGTTTTTAGTCCCTATAAATATTCACAGTTTTGTTTTTAGTCCCTACAAAATAAAATCACACTTTTTAGTCCCTGTGACATTTTCCTTAAGCATTTTGGGGACCAAAAATGTTGATGAAAATTTTTGACATGGACTAAAAATGATGATAGAAAAATTTTATAAGGACTAAAAATGCTGATGGAAAATTTATAGGGACTAAAAAGTATGATTTTATTTTATATGGACTAAAACCAAAATTCTAAATATTTACAGGAACCATTTACTTAATTAACCCTTTTTTTTAGCGTCTCGTTTGTATCATAACATTATATTCGTTTGAATCTTAGCTTTACATTCCTTATGTATATTAGGATTTTCTCTTAATTTAATGTATTTAATTTTGACTTAAAAAAAAAAAAGCCGCTATTCCTTCTAACGCAAATTGTTTTGATGAGTAAACAGACAATTACTCCCCTGAAATTGTAAGTTTCGTCAATTACCCTCTGAAATTAACAAAACTTCAATTACGCCCATGAAATTGCACAACGTTAATTAATTTACCCCCTCCGTCAAATTTTTCTGTTAGTCAACATGACGTTTTGCAAATACCCCCCCGAAGTTTTGCACTTATGTGCAAAATGCCCCTTGAACTTGAATTTTTTTTATTTTTTTTCATGTATTTAACTCAAAAGATATTAAAGGCAAGCAATTAACATTTAGCTTTATATTGGGTCAATTCCCATCACATTATTCTGCACCATAATCAAAATTTATTTGTTTAATCTATTTATTTGTTGTTTTCTTTCGTTTTTGATAGCAAATCTTGTTAATTTTTGAACTACTCATTAACCATTTTTGTTTACTATTGATCTCAAATGCTCCAAAAACATAATCTATATCTATATGCATAAAAGGAACACAAAAACCCTATCCAATCCAAACAATGTTCATGAGCTTCATGAATGGAAATTGTAAACAAACACAAATAGAAATAAACAAATGGACAAAGGAGAATGGTACCATAATCAACTTGTAAAGGAAGGTCAATAAGTCAAAGGTGAAATGACAATGATGAAATCACAATGATGATACACACAACATTGATAAAATTCAATAATTCCATTCCAAGAACTTAAGAGAAGACATAAAGCTACTCCATCTGTTCTAAAATATAAGCAAATTTGACTTTTTAGATTCATTCAATTAATGATGCATGTGGTCCATAATATGGATCACATGCATCATTAATTGAATGAACCTAAAAAGTAAAATTTGCTTATATTTAGAATCGGAGGGAGTAACTGTTAATTGTTTGTTTTTAATATCATTTGAGTCAAGGATAAGAAAAATATATATAAATTTTAATGTTTGGGGGACATTTTGCACATAAGTGCAAAACTTCAGGAGTGTATCTGCAAAACGTCTTATTGGCTAACATAAAAATTTGGCAGATGAGGTAAATTGATTAACGGTGTGCAATTTCAAGGAGGTTATTGAAGTTTTGTTAATTTCATGAGGTAATTGACGAAAGTTACAATTTTATAGGGGTAATTGTCTATTTATTGATGTTTTGATATATATACATGTGTGTGTTTTTTTAATCACGTTGAATTATCCTTCAAACACAAGAATATATGACACCAATTTGTTGTTTTTCGTTTCTCACCAAAACTGATATTTGCCACACTTGCCAATGCATTTCTACTAAAAAAAATATTTTTCCTCAAAATAATTGTGGCATAAACATATTGGAAACTGTTACAAACATAGTTTTAATGTAACAAACGGAAAACTAAATACTCATATCATCATTTGATGTAATTCAAATTTGATATTTATATTCAGCCAAAGCTTGTTGTTATTGGGTTGCACATCAATCAATCGACATCTACTTCCGTCAAATGACAAATTTTATGGTACACCCAATATATTTGAATATACCGGTACACTCGTTCTTTAAATTAATAACTAAATGAGTTGTTTTTTTGAAAAATATTTTTTTTATCACATATAATTATAATAACTAAATCTTATTCATCAAAAGTGTCAACAAAATAAAATTAATTTTTTTGAATTTTTATCACTCATAATTGAGAACATTGATTATTTTTTACGATAATATGTAAAAAAATTACAATAATTTTTATAAACAATGAAATGATGTTTTTTCTTATAAGATGATGTTCTATAAAATATAAATATTGACAAAAAACTATTTATTACACAAAAAGTAATCGTTTATTTATAAAATTATGAAGAAAGAGTACCGGTACACCTCACTTTTTGAGTGTACCATAGAAGTTCCCCGGTCAAATATTTCTATTAAAGATATTGATGTATCGCGTTAATAGTGTTTTATTTAATTTTAAATATATAATATGACATTAATAGTGTTTGCGTACCTCATTTGGTCAAATTGAGGACCTCAAAAGTCAAATGTTCCTTGATCAAGGTTCAACCCTTGAACTTAACAAAATTTGACATATTTTTTAAAACCTTGTGTTAACTTTAATTATAAGTTTAAGATGAATTTTGTATATAAAAGAAGTCTTAAAAATCAGGCTTTTAGTACACATTATCATGCCTGCATATTCACACAGTATTCCTATTACAAAATAACCATTTTATATAGGGAAGAACCATTTATAATTCATAACCTGGAAACCTAGAGTTATCAGGTGCAATCAGATCAAACCAAAGACATGCTGTCCCAGCAAGTCCATGGAAGAGAGAGTAGCCATTGCCATCCGCAACAACTTGCCTTTCAACTGCCAGAGCTCTAGCTTTATCATACAAGAAACAAGAGAATGATTTCGCCCTCTCTTCATATATACTATCTTTTGTTAATTTGTAGAGTGAAAGAAAGGCATAGGCATTTCCAGATACGCCATCGGCAAGTCCCACTTTCTTCACCAATCCATTTTTCCATACAACTTCCCCTGCTTCTATTGCTGCATCTCGTAGTTCTCTGTCATTTGGAAAAACCTGCAAACAGATATATTCGAAGTTGTTGTCAATTTTCATACATTTGCAACATTTACAAATGACGATGACCAAATTCACTAACAGAAAACATTTGAAAGACTGTCATTTGTAGGAAAAATTTAGAGGGACTAAACAAAAAATGATATATATGTAGGGACAAAAAACTTATTTAACTCGATTGATAATGCGTTATCCATTAACCATAAACCATGAAGACAAGTTATGAATAATGTATTACCTGTGCTGCTTTAGACAATGTAATAGCCATCCCAGTTGCACCATGACTCCACTGCACTAACTTATCTCTTGGATTCCCTTCACTTGATGGGTAATTTCCACTATGAGGGAATCTTTTACTAATCAAATATCTCAAAGTTCCCTTCACATCTTCGGCATATTCACTTGGAAGTGGAAAATGGAGGAGCACATGAAGAATACCAGCAAGGCCATTTGCTGCACCTAAGTACCTTGTCCCATGCCATCTATACATCAATGGACATTCTTTGATATCAGACGCTCCTGCTCTACCGCCGGCCAATACTGCATCAATAATAGGCATTAGAATGTCTTTGGACACTGTATCTTCTCCTAGGTGCTTGTTTAGGAACAATGCAGCCCATAGGAATCCAGCTCGTCCGTATAGAAGATCATATGACATCCCAAAACCGCCTTCCTCGGGTCCAACAGGCAGGGCTCTCTCGTTTGCCACCTACAGACCATTAAAAACATTTTAACTTTAATCATAGGTTAATTCTAACATTTTAATAATCGATTAATATTTGCTATTAATGTCATTTTGAAATGAACCGTAAATTGGTGATGAATGTTGACATCGTGGGATGTGGGACAGTGCGTAGAATAATCACATTTTTGCATCATGATTGTATGTACAAATGAAGAGTATTTTGAGATATCCCATTAGACATTAGTGGTCCTATTTTCATGTGGTCACAATTCACAAATATGGAAACAAATATGGAAACAGATAAAAAGACTTTCTTCTTTCACAGAAACTTATTTTTTTAGTAAGTAGGTCCATCATGATAGATTAGGGAGATTTTTTTTCATCCAAGAGCTTGTGAAGCTAAACAAAATTCTTCAATTGAATAAAATTACAAATTTTGTGTGTTGTATTTTAGTCCATACGTTTGAGACAAATTACTATCTTCAAAACTATTTTCCAAACATACAAATTGTGCACCTGAATAATGTGGCACGAGCATAGAAAGTGGGTATTTTGGTACTATTATTGACATTACCTCCATGAATAGACCCAAAAACAGGTCACGCTTTTGAAGGTCCCCCATGTAATTAGCAACCACAGCTCCAAACGCGTATAGGCCTCCTCTACCACACAGAAAAGTCACGTGTCTGCAAATATCTTTTGTTAGAGATTTAATAATGGACCATAATGACTTAATGAGTGTGGACTTGATTCACACTATAACTACACTGCACCATAACAAGTGCCTCCAAAAATATTTGGAAGCACTTTTAATAATCTTAAATGATAAATTTTTATGAAAAATTGTGTATTTAATACATTAAAAATTGAGATATTTGGCTTTTTTTAAGAAATAATTTTTTAATTAAAATTCTTAAAGAGAGGGGCATGAAAACACTCAGATATTTATAAAAATTAATGATCAATAAGAAATGAGATAGAAATTGAATTTAATAAAAAAAAATAGAAACATAAATTATCAATCATCGTGGAGTTTGAACAAAAAGTTCTGTATGCAAGTATACAATCGTGTAATGAATAAAATATTGTCAATTCACACGCACTTGTGTGTTAAACATGTTGATAACAATATTATTATTTTACAAAAGTTGATAATATTTTTTTAAAACAAATAACGGGGTTGGGTAGCTCAAGTGAGATAACTCAATTGATTTTGAAATAAGAGAAAAGATGTTAGAGATTTGTGTTCATACTAAGACAAAAGAGTAAAAAAATTAATCTAACAAACTAAATATTAACATTTATTATTAAAAAAACTATAATCAAATTGTCCGACAAATGTAGTTCAGTTGGTAACTACCAAAGACATTATGTGCATGGGCGAAGACACCACCAGACGAACCCAGGCACTCGTCCGGGCTCAATCGAAACTTTCATTATACTAGGTCCAATCCAATAGTCCATTAGCCCACTTAAAAAAAAATAAAAATTGGGCAAACTCAATATTTTTCGCACAACAAAAATCACTTGAAGAAGTTAATATTACTCGAACATTCACCGCAAATAGGTCTCGGAAAGGTCATTTACCTCCTAATTTTATTTAGGACACTATTGATAAGTTATATTTCATCTCTCTTATTTCAAATTGTACCTTTGTTGACAAAATGACGGACCTCTATTATTTCGATTTACGACTATTTATCTATACTATGATTATTTCAAATAATAACATAAATAATATCAAAATAGTTGGTTTTTTCGTTTTCAATTATACTCTATAATAGGGATGGCAATTAGACTCAGATTTGATGGGTAACCGCAAAAAATACCTGCAATGAGTAGGGTAAATCCTCGCTTTCATGGGTATAGGCATGGGTCCAGGTAATTACCCGCAAACTTAAAAGGGTACGGGCATGTATATAGGCACTATACTACCCAGCCTCGCAACCCGCACATATGTATTTATATAATATAATAAATAATTTATATATATTAATTAATTAATTTACCTAACTATTTAAACTTAAACCTAAACCTAAAAATTGCTTATTATAGTAACCTAAACCTAGCCTCCTGCTGTGTTGAATCTCTGCTGCCTGCCTGCCTTTCGTTGCTTTTTGTTATCCATCTCTTCTGCTTTCAGGTAACTATTTCTTGAATCTCATACTTCTAAAGGGATGACGATTAGATTCAGGCCCGATGGGTACCCGCAAAATACTATGATTCATACTGTTTTTTTATTTGGCTAAATACTACGATTCATACTATTTTATGAGTTGATTTGAAATTTTTTTGATCATAATTTTACTTCAATTGTGGGTTTTTTTAATTGTCTTTTCATAGTTAAAATGCGGGTAATGGGTGCGGATATGGGCACTTAGGTGTCCATAGGGTATGGGGAAGGGCACTAAAGTTGTTGCCCACGAGGATACGGGTACGGGTATTTTTACAAATGCGGGTATAGGGATGGGTACTATAGTACCCTGCCCATTGGGTACCTATTGCCATTGTTACTCTATAACAAATTTCGTTATAAGAATACCATATTTCTGGTGTCATTCAAAAAGATAAGAATTTATATTATAGTGTCATTAAAGAAGATATGTTTATTTTTTTCAATAAGAAAATAATATGCATATAGTTTGTTACAATATAAAGGTGCAAAATATATATAAGACCATCTACAATGGAGAGTCCTTCCCCTATTAAGCACCATTGTAAATAGACACCCCCTTTGTGACATCAATGATTATGGTGCTTATAAAGGTGGGTGCTTTTATAGGCACCATCTCTCTCCTATTACTCACGGGTCTCACATGTACAATTAATTCTATTTTTTTATATATTTAATTATTGTATTATTTTGATATTAAAAAATAATTATATAATAGTTGTAAATAATAGTTGATATTTTTATATATTTAATTACTCATGGGTCCTCATCCAAATCTTGCCCCGTACCTATAAAGGAGAGCACAAATTCAAGATATACAAACTCATCTTCAACTTAAACATGATCTTGTGGAGCATATTTGGCAACGCTTTAGAAGTGATAGTCAACCAGATTAGTTGTTATTTAGATTATGCAATTTATCATCATTTGTTTTATACTGTTTTTTTAAGTTTTAACTTTTTCTTGAATTATCAATAAAAATAAAATAAAAATGTTTGTTTTTTTTTAATAATTTATAATTAAATTACTTCAATATTTTAAAATTATACAATTATGATATAGAGTTATTGCTGAGACCCAATTAATAATTATTTTGAGGTGCTGGGTTGGAGAGATTGGGTACTTATTACATATTAATTATAAAACGAATGACGTGTACAGTCGGGACTCATTTAAGCACCCAAATGGGATGCTGCATTGTGGATGGTCTAAGTATAATATTTTTAGGCCATCTATACTTGTACTTTTAATTAAAATCAAAATTTTATAAAAATAATTATACGTGTTATACAACACTAAAAAAAATTATACGTGTAACAAAGAAACAGACAGACGGACATAAAATATTGCTTTAAACGCGTCGCTAATGTGTGTGTATATATTTCATAAAAAAAAACATCGTTTATAACTTTTGAACGTTTGTGCAATATAAAAGCGAAAAAACGGGCACTCACACATGTGAATTTGCGATAAAATTTTTGTCAAGCTCCATAAAATTCCTGACTCCGCCACTAATTATGTGCAGGGTCGGATTATAACTTCAGATTCCCCACTTCTCCCATATAATGTGTGAATCTAGCTAGCTAATCACATCATTTACCTTCTTTTAGAGGGAAATCCGGGAATGTCATTTAGTTGATGAAGTCCTAAGGTAGAATGTAAGGCACCTATCAATATCGTGTCCCTTGGACAGGAGTTAGGAATTTGGCAAACTTGCCTGAAAGTTACGCTACCAAAATTTCATATCGCCCGAAAGAGAATTATACCATCCACATAGCACATATGCTTCGCTCATTATTTAACGTCTTTATTTTTGTTATTATTCAATTATAGTCAATCATATTTTAATTTGCAAATAAACTTGTATATAGATGTATTCTTATTATGCTAAATGCGTACACGCAAGTGTGTTTATTTACTTAAGTGCATACTCTAATATTTCAAACATAAAAAGTAAATTAGTAAAGTAAAGAGTACCTGAGGGAGTCACGTGCAACAGTGGCACATGTGTCAATGATCTCAGAACATAACACCAAGTCCTTATGGCAACCGGTTACCTCGTACGATCTCAGGCAAGTGAAAGCCGTACCAAGCAAACCTGTATACACCGTTGGATCAACCACTTCTCTCCGATTCCAATTCACCTCCACCACCTGCACCCATAATTTCACTCCTTGTTAACATTTTTGCACAAAACTAATTGACTAATTCAAACTTTTGAAGCACCAACACAGACACGAAACATATGCTAACATAATTGTTTTAACAAATGATATAATTGAATGCAGTTACATGTACTTATGTCGTATCTGACACCAGCACGAGAAATGAAACAAAATGAACTACAATTCATCAACACATACCTCATCCTTGAGAGAGATTGCAGCTTTTAAGAATGTTTCATTAGGAAGTGAAAGATTTCCAACCGTAGGATTCATATTTTCTGCGATCAAATCCGAAGGCTCGTGTATAGCCTCATCGTGTCCACCCTCAATCACTGAAGATGTCATTGTCTCTATTGTGAGCAAATTTTGCAATTCAATTGGTGAAAAGACTGGAAGCACAAAATGAAGAAGAATATAATAGATGAGAATTTCTCTGACCCAATCCAAAGTGAATAGATTCGGTTGCTTTGTTTATAACTTTATAGTACTCTTGTGTGAAGAAGCAAACGTGTCGAGTTACGGTTATGTGTAGTGTCGGTGTATGGTAAGACGGTGTGCCTAATTGCCACGTAAGCACTTTTTGTAACTATGCATATCATCACGTGAATCACGTGGTGTTTTGGATAAGATATTTGCCACTTAATATGGATGTTATGTTAGGGCACAGGATCAGAAATCCATGCCCCCTTTTCCTGAAAATTGTTTTCCAATTTCAATTCAATTGTTAAGGAAAGAATTGAATCATTTGTTTGGTTTTTCATCTGAAAGGCCATGGTATTAAATTCTATGTCCCTTTCACTAGTGTTAGATGTTTGTCATTCATTCTCGTGAGCTTAACTCAGTTGTTACGGATAATACATATATATGTAAGGTTTGGATTCGAATCCCAACCATCACCAAAAAAGATGTTTGTCATTCATAGGAAAATTTTATTCAAAAATATAGTGGCGGAATTGCAAAGAAGCGCCGCTCAGTATTACAGGTCATTTGGTTTGCTACAATTTGGGAAATTTGAAAAGAAAGAAATAACATGTTGTTTAACGATAAAGAATGCTCGGTAATTCAGGTGGCTGATAAGATTAAGTTTCTTACCTTTAGGTGGTTGAAGGTGAAACGTTACACTTCCCGTCAATTATCATGGTTGGTGGTTTAGTTCATTCACCATGTTGGACATAGGCTAAGAGTTATTCTTTCTTGTTTACTTTATATAGGTTCTTTGTAAATACTGTTGACTCTGTTGTCTTCCCTTCGTACACCTTGTACTAGGAAAGACACTTCGTTTTGGTAATATTTCTTATTTTAGTCCCTTAAAAAAAATATATGTATAAAATTTAAATTTTATAATATGATTGTGCACATAAATGTATGTGCTTAAGAAAGGAGATAAGACAAAATATAAATTTATGTTAATTAAGTTTATTGTTGTGAGTCTTTGTATGTGAATTGTTTAAGGCTTTGATTTTATGTAATTTTAAGTTTAAGGCCCTTTTGAAAGCCATGTCCTCTTGTATGAGAATTGTTTTGCAATTACAATTCAATTGTCAAGAAAAACCAACGGAAGTACTTGAGTGATTTGTTCGATTTTTCATCTGAAAGCCCACGGTACTTAATTGTGAGACTCGTGAAATTCATGGGAAATTTCCATTCATAAAAATATGTTTAAATTTTAAATTGAAGTATGGTTGTGCATACTTGTTCAAAAATATAATATGGCTGCGCATATAGTAAACGTGCTTAAGAAAGGAGATAAGGCAAATAAAACGTTGAATTTATTATTGTATTGTTGTTGATGGTAAAGTACTTTAAAAAAAGTTAAGCTGGTATGTATCTTTGTTAAAAGATGTCATTCATATCTGAGGTAAGTATTTCTGTCAAAAAAAAAAAAAAAAGGTAAATATTAGCTTATTTGACTAGCATTTACTTATATGTAAGGAGATAAAAATGAATAAACCTTTTTTTACTCATAAACATAAATAAACTAAGACATAAACTAAACATTCTTTAATTTATATTAACTAAGTCGACATGAGTTTTTTTTATTTGCTTTAATTACTGTATCTTATGGAATAAATTCACATCTGAATTTTGAGATTTAAGTTTGTATTAATATAGTGTTTTTTTTATAAAAAAAAAGACGCTAAAATGGAATAAATACCGAAACGAAAAAGTCATCCGACACAAGATGCGCCTAAGGAGACTTAAAAGTTCCAATGATATAAGGTTATCATGAAAGAGAACAACAAACCAACAACAAGAGAAGAGTTAAGTTACAACATTTAAACAAAAAATGATTAAACCTCCAATAATGGTAGTCAAAATCGAACAAAAGATATTTCGATTTAAACCACCAAAAAGCGTGAAGCTTAACCTTTTCTCCAAGAGATTGAAGTAGTTTCTCCCTATGCTGAAAAATGTGTCTATTTCTCTCTTTCCAAACTACCTAGACAACTGAAGGGCAAATAATAGTGAAAGCTAAACGTAGATTTTTCGAGAAACCACCTAAACCACAACAAAACTGAGTTAGATGATCTGATAAATTCCTTTGAGTTGTCGTTGAAATTTCTAGCCAACAAGAAATCGTCGACCAAATATTACCGTAGAAATCACAATTAACAAGCATATGGTCCCTATCCTCATATAAACCATATCCTCCCATACAATATTGATCATTGGGAGAAAGCACATGTCTCCACACCAAATTGTCTCTAGTCGGAACTCGATTAAGAAGTAAACGTCATGCAAACAAAGATACTTTTAAAGGAACTACCTTTAACCCCTAAAGATGATTGTAATTAAGGCTATAAAACTCATTAGAGACCGGGTTAACTTCGTTGATCAAGTTGTGATAAGCACTACTCACAATATACCTATAAGAAGAATGAAGCTTCCACACCCATCTGTCAACCTCGACAACCTGAAAAATAATTGAAGATAAAAGCTCTGTATACTCCCCCAATAACCCCTCCTCCCAAGCAAACAATCTCTGCCTCCACTTTTAAGCATCTTCATTCACTCCCCATCCTAAATTATTCATTTCAGTTACAGTAGCCAATATATTCTCAGTTAACTCATATAATCTGCTGAACTTGACTAGAAAAGGAACACCATCCAACCAAGCATCCTTCCGAAAAATAGTGATATAACCATCACCCACCACCCTACTGATAAATGCTCAAAAGTGATATATTTCTTGTGTTAATTTAGACACTTTAGTGATTTGTTTTGGAAATTACTTAAGGGAAAAGCTACAATTTGATGCAATTATGAAGTTCATGCTTTAGTGCCTTATTCTACCCCTTTTTGTGCAGGAAAATACAAGCAAGAACAAAAAATCATCCAAAGTGCAAAAGCTGAGTTTTTGGCTTATAGCGAGTTTTTTTGGCTTATAGCGAGTTTCAAGCGAGTTCAAAAAGTTCAAAAGGATAAGGGACACATGGAGGTCATCCATTGGAGCAGAGCAGATTTTTCGTGCAACTCGCTATAAGCGAGTAAATTTCGCTATAAGGGAGTTTGACAGATTCAGCCATTTAAATAGCTTTTCTCTCATTTTCTAAAAGCCATTCATTATTTTAGATATTTTCTGATTTTTAGAAAGAGAGAGAGGGCATTTCTAGAGAGAGAAACATGAAGCGAGAGTGTCAGAAGTGGATTCTTCCCAAGATTTGTAGAGAAATCATGAATCTTGTCATGAATCTTCATCTTTTCTTCCATTTTTGCAAAGCTACTATGATAGTAAGTAGCTAAATCTATCATTTGGGGTTAGAGGTACTTGATCAAGATAATATGTATTCTTTTTGATCCTTAACTATATGGTTCTAGCAATTTTTACTTGACGTTGATTTTATTCTTGTGTTTAATGTTACATTTATGATTTGAAATAATGTTGAAAGATGCTTTTGAGTCCAAGGTGTTCTAGACATGGAATTTCCATTGTAGTCGTCGTGGTCTTTTAGCGGCCTTCCTACACGCCCGCGCCCACCAGAATGCCTCCTTGGTACTTGACTAAGACAAGCCGATACATACGAAAGGCGAAGGAAAGACCCCCATTTCATAGCGCATGGGGAACGCTAGTTTGATTGAGGATTGGAGAGGAGAGGTGGAAGAAAAGGCTCGGGATGGATTTAGGAGTCTTTGTGCGAGCCGTATGCGGGTTTTGATAATCACTTTGAATATTGGAACTTAAAGCTTTTGTATCATTTAATAGTTCGGGAAATCAGCAATACAAGGATGCAATCGACTATTGGACCGTTTAATAGTTTGGGAAATCGACATTTAAACGATTCAATAGAAATCACGACATCATTTGGACACGAATGATGTTGTTGAGCGATATGTGATAATATCGAGTAAAGCTAGAATTCTTTTAAGCAATCATAAGAGTGCACTATTTAAGGCTTGGTCAACGACTCTAACCCCAGGCTTGAATTGCTTTACCTCGTCTCAATTTTATTGCTATATTCCAATTTAGATTAGTTTTTAATCAATCAATTATTTGAACCATACGTTTAGAACGATATCGATTGTTGAACGGCTCGAATATCACGCTAGTCCCTGTGGAGACGATACACAAAAATACTTACTTTTGATACTACATCACCTACCAATGTTATTAATCAACCAACCCTCATCCAACACCCTCGATAATTTTGTTCAATTTCTGGCACCAAATCGACCCTCCTCCTCCCCCAAGACTCAACTTACCCCTTTCCTCCCCATACATTGCGCACAACACCTGATTCCAAAAACTTTCCATCTCCTTCAACACTCTTCAATACTATTTACCAAGTAAAGATAAATTAAACTCCTTCAACCTCCTAATCCCCAAACCACCATCTTCTTTATTCAAACAAATAATATCTCATTTAATCCATGAAATTTTCCTATTTTCCTCACTTTCCTCCCACAAAAATGCATTAAAAATATATTCAAGAGAAGAAATAAAATTTGAGGGAGCCTTGAAGATGGAAAGAAAGTAGACCGAAATGAAGGACAAAATAGATTTCAGAAGCACCAGACGACCCCCCATAGATAAATTTTGACTTTTAATACGACCCACAAGAGGATACCAAAAATTTAATCTACGAGAATCATTAATGTTCACCCCACCAACATACTCTTATAGAAATTTATTTTAAGGCATGATATCGCTTCAAAAAGCATAAGAACATCTTTCAACGATCTAACGTTATCCCAACTTTTAACCTCCCATAAGTAACATTCCCCTGAGTTCCAACACCGTAACCAGTAAATAAGCCAACCTCCACGGTGACATTCATCAACACATTTAACCCCCTCACCGCTAAAAGAAAAAGGAATGGAGAAAGGATCACCTTGTTGTAATCCTCTCCCAAACTTGAATTCATTAGTTGGGCTGCTATTAACTAAAACAAATGGTGTTGCCATGGTAAGAAACTCTAACACCCATTTGTGCCACAATGTCGAAAAATTCATTTTAATCGTTATATCATCCGGATACCGCTAATCCACCGAATCATAAGCTTTCTCAAAATCTATCTTAAATAATAATAACTCTTTTTTAAGACTCCACTCGTCATGAACCATCTCATTAACGATAAGAATACCATCAAAGATCTGTCTTCCTTTAATAAAGGCTGGCTGAGACTCAAAGACAACACTTTCAACAACTCTGTGTAATTTATTAGCAAGAACCTCCGCCAAAATTTTGTATAAACATCCTACGAAAACAAAATAATGTTGAACACATCAAATGAAAAAAGCAAAACTTTCAACAATAAATTAATAATTGTCTTAATCATAAAGATAAACTCTAGCTGAGTTGAGAATTATTTTAGAAAAATAAATATATAGTGCGAAATAAGATTTTAAAAATAAACAACTGCATTTTAAAACACTTGTTTTACTTTTGTAAAAAAATTCACTTATTCATCTTTAAATTTTCGGTGCAAATAACAATATTTTGAATCTACTCACACAAATTCTCTATTTTATATTATATAATAGGTTAAAGTGCATTTTTCCCCCTTAAGTTTCAAAAAGTTGCAATTTTGATCTCCTATGTACAAAAACTACAATTTTGGCCCCTAAGATTTACCTCATTTGCATCTGTGGTCTTTTTGGCCAATTTTGACCGGTGAATGTCTACGTGGCACGGCACGCCACGTGTGTAATTATTTAATTAAAAAAACCATATAATGATTTTTTAAATTAAATAAATGAAAAATTAAATTAAGAAAATAAAAAAAATCAGGAAAAAAATAATTGTGTAATTAAAAAAAAATTATAAAAAAAATAGAAAATTGGAAGGGGCGTGAGGTTCATTTTTGTTCTCAATTCTTGTCAACATCATCATCTATGAACATCGTCTTCATCTTTTTTGAAGAACCATCATCCTTTATCTTAATCTAGATCATAATCATCACAAAACATTGTCAACTATCTTTTCTCTCTTCATTTAGATAATTAGCTTATTGTTTGTGTTATTTGTCCAAACTAAAGCTTGCAAATTCCCTACATGTGTTTCAGGAGCATTCTTTGATAACTTTAGCTTTTCATTTACAGGGTAAAAGGAACATGAACTTAGATTCATGAATATGAATATTAAAAATGAAATAAGAACATTTCTAAATTCACAAGTTTCCTTAAAAAAAATAAAATCATGAGTTCGTATTCCTTTTGAAGAATAAATAGCTTTACCCTCTAAATCTGAAACAACAAGTTGGAGTCGCACTGAACTCCACACCGGAAAACGCTACCGGAGTTCCGAAGGCGCCACTAACCGTGAGAAACTCCGTCCATGTTTTTTTCTTTCTTCTTTTAATAATCATTGGATTTGGATGCGATTTGCGATTGATAACATAGTAATATAGAATTTAACCCTCTTTGCATCATGTTTTCACTTTCTTCATTCTATTCATATTCATTATGTTGGGTTAAAGTTCATTACTTATGGTTGTTACATGAATAGAATGAAGAAAGTGAAAGATCTAGCTAGATTCAATATGAACTTGAGGAGAGAAACGAGAAAGAAAGAACAAGAAGGAAAAGAAAGAAGAGAGAGTAACAAGAGAGGAGAGATTCGAGAGAAGAGGAAATGGGTGGTCGTGTCCTTGAAGGTTGAATTTGCAGGAAGGGAAGAAAGGAAGAAAATGAAAGAGAGAGATGGTGGATCTGAAAAAGACAGGTGGAGAGGAGGAGACTCACGTGCCTCTTTCCTTTTACCTTTTTTTTTTTTTTTAATTACACAATTATCTTTTTCCTGATTTTTAATTTTTTTAATTTAATTTTTCATTTATTTAATTTAAAAAATGATTATACAGTTTTTTTTAATTTTTTTAATTAAATAATTACACACGTGGCGCGCCACATAGACATTGACCGATCAAAATTGGTCAAAAGGACCAAAGATGCAAAGAGGCTAAATCTTAGTAGGCCAAAATTGCAACTTTTTGAAACCTAAAGGGGGGGAAATGCACTTTAACCTATATAATATTAACGGTATAAAAGATGTCCTCTCAAGTCCCAACCTCAAAAAAAAAAAAGATGTCCTCTAAAAATCCATTTTAAAAGATGTCTATGCACTAAACTAACAAAGTTCAAAGATGTTTCGAACAATTTTAAACTACATTTTTAAAAAAAAATAAAACATGTGTCTTGACGTTTCACTTTCTTTTTAATAGTCTAATAGCTAAAACTCATCTTTAAAAATGAATAAGTAAAGAATTTGAAGTTCGAACACCGATCTTTACATATTGCAATGTCTCAATAAACTGATCTATGTTCACGGAGCTCAATTTAGACGAAACAATTTTGTCACTAAATGCCGACTTTGCATAATTGTTGACTTTATAAAACTGAAATTTGACCCAATAGAGACGGATTTGGACATGACATACTCTTGTGATGGCGACATCCGTCTCTAATGCAAAAAAAATTAACTTTTATCTCTAACTATGAATTTTCGTTTCTAATACTGTCTCTATTAGAGATGGAGTAAATTTCGTCCCTAAATTCCGTCGTATTCATAACTTTTCTACTAGTTAAAAGCTTTGGATTTTTCACGTACTTTGAAAAATCTTTAGTTCTTGGACATTTTGCAGATGTAAAACCTTGAAAAATAGCACTTACTCTATGAGACATGTGGCTTTGAGATTATGACAACGAAAGCTATTTATCTTATTTATGTTTTTTCGGTCAATTTTGAAAAAAAAATTATTACATATTTTCTAACAAAATTATTGTTATTGCGTAAAAAAAAAATTGTTACATGCAGAACTGTGTTCCCTTGAAGTGGTCGAGCATGGCTAAAAATTGAAGATGTTTACACTTGTTAGATGCAGGGTCGTTTTAATCTCAAATGAGAAGATTCAACCCTAAAATCAAATCATTAACATAAATTAAAACAAGCACTTTTAAGATATAAAAAAAAAATGGTTAATAGGTTTTTACCCTTGTAATATATGTCATTTTTGGTTTTTCCCTCTATAATTTTTTTTTATTTACCCCTGTAAAAAAAAATTGTTTTGA
>Ga0315913_1004719_pt1 | contig 16502 bp, 9 predicted proteins | sample MpolsnodulesMG_FD_207736 | JGI IMG/M metagenome (GOLD analysis project Ga0315913, IMG submission 207736) | Medicago polymorpha root nodule microbial communities from Los Angeles, California, United States - small nodules | ecosystem: Host-associated > Plants > Roots > Nodule | place: USA... | reverse complement strand
CATCCACCTAACACCAAAAGCAAGAGGACTCAATTCTAATAGGCCTAAAACAAGACAACAGAAGAGGAAAAAGAAATCAAATCGGGGAAGAAGAAAAGGAAAGTCTGATGGAGTGATGGTGATGGAACACATGGTATCAGAGAGAAAGAGAAAAAGGAATTTTTGTTTTTAGTGGGGTAGTACTTAGTACTGGGCTGTTTTTTTTAGGCCCATACCTTGGGAGGCCTAACTCCATTGAGCTTCTTGCACACCCCAAGATCCGGCCCTACCTAATGGGACCTTTTTTGTGCAAAGTTTTTAAGCAAAACCTTTTCTTAGAAATATTTTATCTTTTAAGTTGTTAATTGTTCTTGGCATAAAAAAAAAATTGTGGGAAAGTTTTATTTGTGTATATTCTTTTAAGAAGTGGCAAAGCCCTTCCTGAAATGGCATGTCCAAACACTTATAATGCTTCTGCATCTAACACACAAAGTAGCCTTCGAAGCACTCAAGAACAATTAACCTAAGCATCAGTTAGTGGCGCCAATGTGTCAACTGTCATGGGTGTATATGCTCTTATGCCAGTTTTGTCGGTTACAGGGGTAACTGCTCCTGTATCGGTTTCAACTATGGCAGCCTCGACGCATTCAGACCCAGTGGCACCTATGACACCACCAGTCAATTTTCCAATGACACCTATGAGTACAAATCCTTTAATTGGAAACTCTATGGAGTCTAGATTTCCTTCTATGCCACCATTTTTCGTTACCAATGGTTATTAGCCAATATATTTAGGGTATGCCAACAACAATGATGACAGACCTACAAACAATGTGTCTACATATGCAGATAACACAACAACAGTGTTTTCGTCTTATAATACACATTTGGCCTTAGGATCTGCATTGAGTAATTATGGTCGAAATGTGCAACCACCATTAACTACAAATTCTCTAATGTCACTAAGACAACAAATGGATGGGAGTAACCATGACATGGTTAACATGCTTACTCAACAAATCGTCACAATGTTCAATGCATTGATTCAGAACACAAACCAAAGTTACCAAATGTTAGCCACTCAACCTTTTTTAATCTATAGAATGAGACAATTATCTTCATCTTTTCACATCAAAACTTATGAACACCATGAATGTTCAAACCTTTCTAAGAATCAATTGCACAAATATGTGATTTCTAGTTTGATCATGCAAATAAGTAATTTAAAATTAGTGCTTGTTTACCAAAAACACTGGTAAATAGTAATATCATTTTATGTGAGTTTTCTAAAGTGTGAGATCCATATTTATTTTATCTAATAAAATAATGGATAATAGAAAGAGTATTGAAAATAGTGTTTTTAGCACTTATCTATACTCATTTATGTCATTGTGGTTGCATGGCCTTTTGTTGTAAAAGAAAAGTGAAATGTTTTAAAGATTTTCTTTCTAACACTTTCTCTGACAGTCTTTTATTGCGTAAAACACATATTGATCTCACTACTTAGTGGAATCAATTTTCGTAGTGTGAGACACACATGAATTTCATGAATAAATGTTAGAAAGAAAATGTAGCGGCCGATGCATGCTAATTACTCATGGGCGGTTCTATGGCCCGGCAACCCCGGGCACCCGCCCGGGCTCCGGTCCAAATTTTTTGCAATATCTTATGTAAATTCATATGAATTTCTTATATAAACCCCTATAAATTGGATAATTTCTTTAGATTTTTTTATTGGTTGTTTGCAATTTCTTATGTAAACCCCTATAAATGTGTTGCAAATTTTTTTTGTCCAAGCTTTACAATAATTCTGGCTCCGCCACTGTAACTACTCACTAACACTAGTCACAATCTCATATATAGCTATTAGATATCGCAATCATTCAAGTAGTTTAAAAATGACTAACTATATGGTTCAAAATTTAAAATAGAGAAGAAACTAGGATAATGATGTACATGCACAATTTTTTTTTTATGCGTCATTTGATGGATAAGTTCCTCATATCTCACTGTGTATGGCACAACAAATATAAAATAGAGAAAGTAAAATAAAAAAAAACCAATGTTTTAAGTAAGTATTTGGTAAGCATTACATAGCTTTTTATTTGTCTTAAATGTGTAGCTCATTATTATGAGTTAGGATGCATAAGATCAGTGTTATGAAGGAGGCATATAGCCTTTTTGGACTTTGGTTTTGATATTTGCAATTAACGAATTATCTCTTACTAATCACCTCAACAAATTTATCATAGCATTTTGTTTTTAAAATTTATCTTGTGTAAAATATAATAAATCAATACAATTAGGAATCTGCAACGAGAAGTAACATATGTGGTTCAAAGTTCAAGCTAGCTTCTGCTCTTGGTCAATTGCTTCAATGATCACCCTGCATAGATTAATAATGGCATGTGGACTTATACTGCATTCAAATCTGGATATGTGAAGACCCCAAATTTGTTGAAAAAATATTCTTCCTGGCCGAATAAACCAAATGTCATGTCCTTTAAATCTTACCATATCAAACCCACTCAACTAGTGGAATTTTTTTTGTCAGCATAGAATATTTTTGTCACATTATTACTTAATTTTAGAAAAGATGTATCCTTAAAAAAAAAATGTATATATATACTTGATGGTACTTATAAATTATAGTCAGCTGTGATAAATTCAGTAATGAAACAATTGAACTTTCCTTTATATGTGACTGTGTCTTCAAATTAGAGTATAAAGAAAGCAATATTATAATAAGAATTTCTGTGATTTGGAACCTTCCCATTCTAATGGTATAGATAAAATTTGCAAAGAAAAATGATATCAGTGGATCCGTGGCGCAATGGTAGCGCGTCTGACTCCAGATCAGAAGGTTGCGTGTTCGATTCACGTCGGGTTCAATTCCCTATATAACCGCTTTGTTTTTTATTTATTATTATTATTATTATTATTATTATTATCAGTTTTCAAGTTTTTTAATTGTTGTGACTACGACGAAGGCGAAGAAGATCTTGGATTTAATTTTGTTGGTTCAAATTCAAGAAAGAAAGTGTTAACATAGAAATAATGAGTTTAAAATTTATTAGTGTTTTTTTTTGGATAACAAATTTAATAGTTTTTTTTATTAGAGTAAAATTGATCAGTTTCCTTCAAAAAACAATTATCAGTTTAAAATTTATTAGTTTTCATTACAATATCTGAACTAATGAATGATAAAAAAAATGAGCTATTGTTTATTTAGAATTTTGTAAATGTCATTTTTTAAATTATAGAAAATTGATTTATTAACTTTTTTAGTAAGTTTTTTTATTTTACAATAAATTGTGTAATTTTTTCAAAAGGGTAGTTTCTTTTTATTAAAGGGTTATACTAAAGAGTGCCTCATTGATTAAGAGAACATAAATAGAAATAGTTTGTTGAAAAATAGTGAAAAGTGTTGAATTTAACTTTTTAAAAGTCAAAAAGTTGTAATTTCCAATTTAAAAATACTACTTTTAGATTCCTTAACCATCGCCTAAGGGCACTGGTTAGCAAGATTCTTTATTAAAATGCGATATATATTATATCATGTCATTATGAAGTGTGCATCAAAAACATTGTAGAAATAAAAAAGAGGAGTGTTAGAAACACTCTTTACACACTTTTCTACATCAATCTCTCAAAGAAAACACACATTTCCTAATATACTATATTTTATCGATTAAAATTTTATTTATACAGATTTTACTAGTTTATATATGGGATTTGCTAGAAGCCACCAATGAAGGTGTCTTTTAGCAACCCACACCTTAAAGTGTGATTTACACTTTTTAGTTATAACTTTGCTAAAAGACATCTTCATAAAAATTAGTTGGTGTCTTTTAGCGTATGTTCATAGAATAACTTGCTAAAAGACACCTTTATCAAATGTGTCTTCTAGCAAAACCCTTTATATATATATATATATATATATATATATATATATATAAAATTGCTTTTGACAAATCATGTGAATCCTAAATCCTATATTATAACTTTAACCAATAGAAAAGGTGTGTAAAAATATAGGTCAAAAGAGTGCGTTAACAACATTATTCATTAAATATTGTTATCCGATTTGTTATCGTGCGCACATTAAATACATAAAAAGTTATCTATATTACATCACATGCTTATAAAGGTCTATATTCTATTATATCTTGGACATCAAACGAGTCCTAAAATTACGAAGTAAGTGAAAGTATCCCCCCATAGTCAACAATCCATGAGCTGCTTGCCTAATTGTTAGGATGCGAGACATCTGCACCAGAGTTTCTTGCCTAAGATGATCTGCCTGCAGAGAAAGAAAGACATTTAACTTAGCTATTGAAGGTGTAAAATAATATTCTAACTTGAGAGTGTGAACTCCCACATGAATTTCAAGACACATTGATACATACATCCATCCATACATACATACATACATACATACATATATGTGTGTAACAAAGAAGCCGAAATCATGATGTCAAATTACCTGGATTATAAAAGGTTGTACTACTTCTACTTTGTCCATGGCAGCAGCCATCTGAAAGCCATAGTTTCCGAAATCCAAGGGATCAGCTTGAATGTTGTTGATCATACTCTGCTTGATTTTTTCTAACCCTTGTGTTAGAGCATCTTCAGCTTGCAGAATGGATAAGCGGAGGTTGTTAATGTCAACAATTTGTCGATCAGTTAAAGCATCAAGCTTGGGAACAATGATCTGTAAGAATAAGTCAAGAAGTTTCTACAAGATCATTAATGTTTTAACAAGACTATACAACAATAACATTTCAATAGTGGATTAGCTACATGTATCAATCGACATTATAAAACCTGTTACGAGGTTTCTAAGAGATGGTAATTTAACAATTTACAAAATGTATTTTGAAAATTCAGAGTACTGCTGCTAGTCTAGCTGATATCCAGAGGAAAAAAATGTACAATTTTAGTGTAAGAGTATACATTAGTAGAAAAAGTTGAAATAACAACGGAAATTAGAAACCAGAAAAATATAATTGGTCATCACATTTGTCATCTCTAACACTTTGCGACGAAATGAGAGAAAATTTGTCTTTTTCTGTCTCAAAAATTTCATCACTTATTTAAACCTTTTCTAGTAGTGATTGAATATCAGAAAGAAAAGATATGTTATTCTCAACAAAAATTAGATTGCATCATATTAGAAATATCAAGTAACTTTAGCCGTGCTTGGAATCTGACAATGTTTTCTTTGGTTATTAGTAAAACTGAAATCTGTATATCAAACCTTCAACATGAGACTTAAATTCAATACATTAACAACAAAATTCAAAGTTCAAACAGATTAAGATTAGTGGATGTACATTTAGAAGCTGTGATGGAAGGGATCCTCCAATCCAAAGAAAAAAGTGCTCTACCGATGTTTTCCATGCGCCAGAGATTAAATAGAAAACATCAGTCTTTGCAGCTTCAGCTTTCATTCTGAAAAGATCTGAGTATTGGTTCAAGCTACTCTCAACAAGTAGATGGAGCTGTATATCAGACGCATTATTGTGCAAAGCATTTCTTAGTTCTTCGTTTTGTCGATCTTGTTCTTCAATCCAACATCCATATTCAGTTTCAAATAAAGATATACCTGCTGAACAAAATAATAGCACTATTTTAAAACCACATGATCTACTAAATAATTTAACCATTTCTCATCTCTATTTCTAGGATGTTCTGATTGTCAATTCGGGTTAAAACTAGTTGTTTTGGGATAAATCTGAACTTGAACGAATTTGGATAAAATACATGTTTGGTTGGTTTGAATCATTGGTCTGAACGGGTCACTCGTACTTGTGAACACCCCTACTTGTTCATATGTGAAATATATGTAAATCTTAAACAAATAAAAGATAAAATCATTTTAGAGTGAAAGATGTCCTAAGTTGATTGTTGAGTAGGGTAAAAAGAATCACACGAACGAGCAGTCCACAATGAACTTAGAGTGCGGAGACGGTGAAAGTAATCCCCCATAGCCAGCAAGCCTTGAGCAGCTTGCCCAATTGTCAAGATACGAGACATGTACACCAAAGACTGTTGCCTAAGGTGATCTGCCTGTGGAGAAAGGAAAACATTAATTTAGTTATTGAAAGTGTAAAACATTTGATGTAGGACTAACTCTTAGGAATAGTTTGTTATTACATGATTAGTTTGTTAATGTCTCACAAATTCTATTTAGAACATCTCAAGTACTATTTACTATATATTTCAGTTTGATTCAATATGGATTCTAAGGAATTTTCCTTTCTATCAAGCTCACAAAAATGTGGTTATAATAACAAATGATTGGATTCAAGTGATTAATGATCTCTAATCAAGAACAAATTATTCTGAAGAATCCAAGTTTGAATCGTGGTTGAAAAAATCCTTAACAAAATTTCACTTACCTCCCGTCTGAACTCCGGATTACTATAACCCCTTTTCCTGAGAACTAGAGGGTTGAGACAAAAATGAGGTTACAAGTCTTGCTAGAGAATAATTTTAAGTTTATATAGGTATTAGTACTATTGTAACGGGGTTTTGAAAAAAGGTTTGCGACTGTAGTTTAGAAAGCAATCAAAGATTTTATTTTTAAACAACTATAGTGGCATAATCGCAGCTTGGAAACCTTACCGGGACTACACATAATGTTCATATGACTCAATTTATGCGTGAGTAGTAACAAACGTGCCCGAGTTTTGATGTTACATTACCTCGTTTATAAAACTTACTACTGCTACTACTCTGTCCATGGCAGCAGCCATCTGAAAGCCATAGCTTCCATAATCCAATGGATCGGCTTGAATGATGTTGATCATACTCTGCTGTAGTTTTTCTAACCCTTCTGTTAGAGCATCTTCAGCTTGAAGAGAGGATAACCGGAGATTGTTAATGCTAACAATTTGTTGATCAGTTAAAGCATCTAGCTTGGGTACAATGATCTGCAAGGAAAAGTCAAGTAGTTTCTATTAGGTCATTAATGTTTCCATCCACAATACTATACAACAACAAATATTTTTTCACCATGCGGATCAGCTGCATGTATCGATCGACGTTATAAAACCTCTTATGATGTTTCCAAAACATGATAATTTAACAATTTACAAAATGTATAATGAAAATTGATAATACTACTAGTCTAGTCAAAACCAACCCCAAATAATATCTAAAGGAATTTTTCTTTTACTGTTTGTGTAAGAGTATACATTAGTATAACAAAGTTAAAATAACAAACGAAATTAAAAACGGAAAATATAAAATTGGTCATCACAATTGGCATATCTCACACTTAGTGACGAAATGAGAGATTTTTTTGCCTTTTTCCGTCTCTAAATTGTCATCGCTTACTTCAACCTTCGTAGTGAATGAATATTAGATTGAAAATATGCGTTATTCTCAACAATGAGATTGCATATCAAATAACTCTGGCTGTGTTTGGAATCTGATAATGTTTTCAATGTTTCCTAATAAAACTGAAATTTATATAGCAAACTTTTAAAATGAGACATATTCGCTCCCTGTAATTCAATATGGTAGTAATGTCAAAAAATTATATTAACAACAAATTTCAAACAGATTACGGTTAGTGGATTTACGTTTAGAAGCTGTGACGGACAGGATCCTCCAAACCAAAGAAAAAGGCGTTCTAACGGCTTTTTCCATGCGCCAGAGATTAAATATAAAGCATCAACCTTTGCAGCTTCTGCTTTTATTCTGAAAAGATTTGAGTATTGGTTCAAGCTATTCTCAACAAGGAGATGAAGTTGTATATCAGATGCATTAGTTTGCAATGCATTTCTTATTTCTTTGTTTTGTCGATCTTGTTCTTCAATCCAACGTCCATATTCAATTTTAAACGAAGATATCCCTGTTTCATACAATAATAAAGACAATTTTTTTTTAAAAACCACAACACAACATACAAAAGCAAATGATCCAACATCCATATCTAAACTTGAAATAAGCATAAGTAACTACAAAATAAATAATATCTCATAATCTAACCAAGATAAAAAAAAAAGTGTGTAACATTTAACTCCTAAATCCCTTTAATCACATAATTTAAACCAGTTGAGCTACCAACCGTAAAAGCACAAAAATACTAACACTACATCTAAAAAACAAGAAATAAAAGGTCACTTTACTAAAAAAAAATAAAAACCAAGAAAAAGTTATTTTGAGAAAACGAAAAACAGCAATTATGAATCACTAACCTGAGTTTATTGTTCGAGATGATCCCATATTACTGACAGTGCATGAAATGAATTACTTCGTTATAAACCCTGCAAGCAGAAATTTTTATATATGCTTAGAATCAGCAAGCACCAATATGAAATGAATCTATCTATAATAAAATTATTTTCACTTACGCAATCAAAATATGACAAGCAACGCACTGACCAGAGGAAACAACTAAAAGTTGGGTTATGTCATAAATAAAAGGAAAGTGTTTTATGTACACGTGTTAAATGGGAAGGAAACTCTATATGGTAGAGAAAAAGTGATACGATTTTGTTGGAAAGTCTGGATCGTCGGAGCGGCAACGGACTAAACGACTTGTACTATTAAGAGACTTTAATATTAAATTTTTACTTAAAACTTTCCTTTTTTATATATCTAACATTTCTTTCATTTCTAACTGATGTGAAGCATAATCACGCACAGTTGATTTTCAACGGATAGATTAATGATAAGATAGGAAGAGAAAAATGAAATGATGTGTTAAATCGATATTGAATAATATGGATTCCAAATATCATTGTTGTGAATAATTATTTTTTTATTTATTATAATAAAAAAATATTTACATTTTTTATGTAGTGTTTCAAAAACTGTACTTTGATGTGTCAGCTTGGCTTACCTTTCATTTTAATAGAACCAACTCAGTGGTGCATTAAGAATCAAAAGGAATGATGACAAGAGAAGGTACCAATAGTTTACACACCTTTTGTTATTAATTTGATAGTGGTCTTTGCCACTCACAAGTAGTCCATACATATTTATTGATAAGTTAAAAGTATATTAAAATAAGGAAAATGTTAACCAGTGTCCCGGAACACTGGTTAAATCATAAATGTGTCTTTTTTTATTTAAATTTTTATTTTTAGATACCTTAACCAATACCTTGGTGGCACCGGTTAATACAACCCTTAAAATAAAGGTACTCATAGATGTTTATGCAAATTATCTCTTTATCTCTCTGCTTTTCTTTATTTTTATGCATTTCTAGTTTAGTAACTTAATAAACACTCAAACATTATATTTAAACTTTTTGGAATAGTTAAGGAACTCATATGAGGAATATAGTTCTCCTCAACGTAATTTCTTTCGATAAGAAATCACAATTGAAAGCTATTAGTTGGCACATCAGATAACTTTCAAGTCCAACAACTTATTATGATAACCGTTCATGTATAAGTTATTTCTATAACGAAAGATAAAATAAAGTTAAATCCTTATTGTATATGTTATAAATTGTTTTCATAAGTTTTCTTAAAAAAAGTCTAACAACTGTTTATGTCGATAAATAAGTTCAAATAAGTCAATTCAAAGAGATCGTCTTGATAGAGGATATAGTTATTGCATTATACAAAGTTCTATCTCCAAAATAACAAATGAAAAGTAATTGTCACAAAAGGATTATTTTTTCTATATACTAAAAATCCATTAAAAAAAATCTGTAGAAAAAGTAATTTTTTTATCTTCGAAACATATACTTAATATGTTCTTTCAAATTATTATTTTTTACCTAATATGTAGACTAATTTATTGTTCATAACTTCTTCATGTAGAGGATGATAAAATGTTTATATACAAGTTGTTCTCAAGAGCTATACAGACCGTAGTATGAACTTTGCATCATATGGTACTTGACACAATTATCTTGTTCATATGCCATATATATATTGAAGAAATAAAAAATGTAAAAAAAAAAATATATATATATATCTTAAGATTAAAAGATATCTTAATTTGAGTGTTGAGTAGGGTAAAAATGATGACATGAACGAGAAGTCCACAACGAACTAAGAGTGCGAAGACGATGAAAGTATTCCCCCATAGCCAGCAAGCCTTGAGCAGCTTGACCAATTGATAAGATGCGTGACATGTATAACAGAGTTTGTTGCCTAAGGTGATCTGCCTGTAGAGAAGAAAAAAATGTATTAATTTAGCTATAGAAAGTGCGAAAAAATTAAAATCGATGCAGGACTAATCACCCACACTTGAATTCTTATATACATTAATGTTTCCATGACACATGTTATGTGTGATTGATAACAAACACCAAACAAGACCAAATTCTGATGTTATATTAATTACCTGAATTACAAAACCTTCTACTGCTTCTCCTTTATCCATGGCAGCAGCCATTTGAAAGCCGTAGTTACCGAAATCCAAGGGATCGGCTTGAATGTTGTTGATCATACTCTGCTGGAGTTTCTCTAACCCTATTGATAGTGCATCTTCAGCTTGCTGAGATGATAAACGCAGGTTGTTAATGCTAGCAATTTGTTGATCATTCAAATTCTCAAGTTTCGGTACCACGATCTGTAAGCAAAAGTCAAATGGTTTTACAAAGTCATTGATAGATTCGCTACATGTGTCAATTGACGCTATAGAAATATGTCATGAGGTTTACATGACATGACATGATGTTTAACGATTTTCAAAACATAGAACAAAATTTTTGCAATTAGTACTCCTCGTATGGTCAACATGCGCTTATGATTTGTCAGCTCTGTATGACCGTATAATCTTAATTTGTTGAAATTTTGTTAATGTACTCTTGATAATATAAAGCTCCTATATTTTGCACAATTAACAAAAAGAAAATATAAAGAATCAGATAACAGTAATTAGTGGATGTACATTTAGAATTTGTGATGGACGAGATCCTCCAATCCAAAGAAAAAGGCGTTCGACCGGTGATTTCCATACGCCAGAGATTAAATAGAAAACATCAGCCTTTGCAGCTTCTGCTTTCATTCTGAAAAGATTTGAGTATTGGTTCAAGCTACTCTCAACAAGTAGATGAAGTTGTATATCAGATGCAGTCGTTTGCAATGCATTTCTCAGTTCTTCGTTTTGTCGATCTTGCTCTTCAATCCAACGTCCATATTCAATTTCAAACAATGATATCCCTGCTTTGAAACATAACAGGACTATTTTAAAAAATATCATTTTGAGGAAACTTAAAACTACAATTATGAATCACTAACCTGAGTTTATTGTTCCAGACGATCCCATATAACCGACATCCAATAAACTGCTTCTGTATAAACCCTGCAAGAATAAATTTCGATTAATCTTTATGAATGATAGATGAAATAATTTATATCAATAGAAGAAGAGGTCATGAAGATTTTTTATACGGTATCACCTGTTTTCTTGTTTTCTCGATATCCAATTCCAACTGCATGAGCTTCAATCTACTTGTTTCCAGTTGTTGAACATAAGCCTATGAATCACAGAAATACAAATAAGATCATTAACACTAGTAACTTCCTTCATATAAATTCAGTTTTCACAACCTTTTTTCGCAGCCGACATTTTCGAGCAGCCTCGCGATTCTGTGCTTGACGTCGTAGTACCTATACATAGATATTTAAAAACTATAATGTCAGAATCCATTATGAACTCTTCCAAGCTAAACAATTCTCTTTAATTAATTTTTTTGACACAAGGTCACTTCTCAAACTCCACGATACCATGCTACAACTATTAAAATGATACATGAAAATTATGATAACTAAATATATAAAAGAAATATAAATCACTACTTAAAAAAGTTGAAATAACGACAGAAATTTAGAGACGGAAAAAGACAAAATGCATCTCTAAGTGTTAGAAACTCGAAATTTAGTGACCGGTATTTTACTCGTCTTTAATTTTTGCCGTTATTTCAACTTTTTCTACTAGTCATGTAATTTTATCACCTTAGGAACAGGTTCTTCAATAGTCTCTTGATCATCTCCAGAAGGTTCTCTTGATTCTTGAGGGATACATTCAGACTATACAAAAAAAATTCAAAAGACTATTGTCAACTAGGTTTTTCATAAAACACAACTAACCATAGAAACAAAATAGAAATTCATGAATTAAATTTCACCTTGTTTTCCATGCTACTTATGTTCATCTTCAACATTGGGGAAGCAATTGAATTCAAAGTACTATGATCAACTTTAAAACTATCCTCCCACATACTCACTTGAAGAAATGGCTCATATATGTTCATCCTTTTCGCCGCGATTAATTGAGTTGATGATGATGAAGAGTTCATATACTAGAAACCATAAAAAGAAAAGTCATATCTCAAATTGAAGAATCAAAATAACATAATGTAGGAAAAAATAAAAAGAGAAAATTAAAACTTGGTCCCTTTAAGAGGCAATAATTAAGAGAAAAACTTGAATCTAGCTTCAATATTTGAAATTATACAAAACATCAACATCATAAACAGAAATATCAAAAAAGTTTGCACATGATTAATGTTCTTTTTTCTCCAAAGAATATTATAATTTTAATAAATAAATAAATAAAGATCATACAAATATTTTGATGCCACTTAAAAAAGCAAGAGTTGATATGATACAAAGAAAACCAAACACGGCTGAAAAAGAAAGCCAACCTATAGCTTTCTAGCTTGGTAGAATCAGCAATCACACCAATATCAACATTAGTCCAATTTAGACACAAAATGAAAATGAATTTATTTATCAATCTTTTTATATTGAACAAATTTAGTACAAAATAATAACATTACTTTCCCACATGCAAACAAGCTATGAAAAAGCAAAGCACTGACAGAAGAAAACAACTAAAAATTTGATTGAATAATAAACAAAACGTTATCATCTCTAAATATTTAATAACAAACCTTTTTTTTTTGTTTTTTGTTTTTATTTTTTATTTTTATGCAGGGTTTAAAAAAGCTGCTTTTATGTGTCAGCTTGCTAAAGGGCTAAGGCTGTTACTTTCCTTTTTAAGAGAAACAAATCAGTGGTGCATTAAAAATCAAAAGGAATGATATAGAAGAAATTAAAGTGCCTGTAGTTAAGAACTTTTTATTATTATTTAGATTGTGATCTTTGCCAAACATAAGTAGTGAAGATACTACTGCTACTTCCATGATTTATTTACATACCGTATAAATGTCCAAACATTAATTTTGAATGAATTAATTTTGTAAAATTGGTTGTAAATAAAAGTGAGTTCACTATAATGAGATTTATGTTTGTTTGCATTTACATGATAGTGAGTTTTGAACAAAATATTTAACACTAAAAATCAATTGTAGATACAAATGTCTTTAAAAAAAAATTGCAGAGACAAAATCTTTAAATTTTATCTTCAAAATAGAGTAAATTTTTTAGGCAAAATTAATTTTACTCAAGGCCCCGTTTGTTTCATATTTTTCAAAAAAAATCTTTTTTTTTTCTTAAAAAAAAAAACTTTTTTCATTTTTAAGTGTTTGTTTAGGATTTTAAAAAAAATCATTTTATCAACAAAATCTATTTTGACCCAAAAATGAAAAGCTATTATGATTAGCTTTTCTCAAAATCTATTTTTTTTTTAAAAAAAACAAGGAAACACATGTATAAGTTAAAACTCTTTTTTTTTTCTTCTAAAAAATGGGTTTTTATGGGTAGTAAACAAACAAAAATAACTTCAGATTTTTCTTTTTAAATCTCTAAAAAAATCTCTAGATTCTTTTAACACAAAATCTATTTTTTTTTTAAAGTTGAAACAAACGCACCCTTATACATGTCAAAATCAATTTTATGCATATGAAATCAATATTGACTCTTCTAAAAGTTGAGTCAAACATTCACTAACTAAATGATCTTTTGAATCATATGGCATGGGTGTCTTATACTCAAAGACCTTATAAAGAGCTAACAGCCGTCCAATTCATTCTCCTCCGCATTCCTTGATTTTCTATATTCTTTTTTGTTTATACAAGAAAATATTTATGTTCTCTTAAAAAAAGATATTTATGTGAGTTGGGATCAGGAAACTCACCGAGACAAGGGTTAATTAGCAATGTCATTGATCCCATTTGGAGTTGTGGTGTTGACTTGGAATCTTGAAGTGTGCTCCTCAAAATGTTTCAGGTTCAAATTTTATGGTGCCAACTTTGATGAGCTAAGTCCATATAAAACTATACTCGTACTTTAAATGACCCCCACAAGTGGACGGTGAAATTGAATCATTTAGATTTATCAGTTCTTGAAAGAAATTAAAGTTATTTATATTTAACACAAACTTGAATTTGTATTTGTGTCAATAATGGCAATTTGAAATTCCTTTTAAGACTTGATTGTACTAAGCTGGACTAGAGAGGACTAGAGTTCAGCCTTATTGTAAACCTCTAGTGACTAGACATGTGACATCCCAGACTTATTGTAACATTCTAGACATTTATAGATATTTTTTCCTTGATTAATTCTATCGTTGTAGCCCACATAAAATCGACATTAAAAATGGCATACTCAAATATAAGCACAACCTTCCCTACTTGATTTGAAACTATCCAAATGAATTTGGGCTATTATGTATAAGTAAAAACAATTAAAGTTGGAAGTGTATTGCCAACTGAAACTGGAAATTGAAGTAGAATGTTTTGTTTTTAATGCTAATATTTCATTCATAATCAATTGAATATATCCATTTAATCAATTCAATGTTTTGTTTTCATTCTTTACCTTATGGACATGATGACCTCAATATGATTTTATTGTGAGTGAGAAGACAAAATTGGAAATAGGTTGTAAAAATAAGGGTAAAATGGACAAAATGAGTATTAGGTGTATTGCAATATAGAAAAATTGAAAGCTTAACCATTATTTCATTTATTTGTATTCTCAAGTATTTGTAACTCATTAAATTATTTCTCTAATTTATCAAGAGTGCTGCTATATGCAGCTAATCTTTTCTTCCCGAAACATTCACGAAGGTGTATTGTGGTTAAATAGGAGTTTTGTGACAAAGTAATATTATTAATTTTAATTCTGAATGGTTAAAATAGGACAAAATAGGAGTGCTGGAGCAAAACAATTTTCTTTACTTTAATACCGGATTTTACGGAAATCATGGGGTTATGTTGCCATATCAACATATCATGAAGGTTTCTTGAAATTACCTCTCGCGATACTTAGCATTACGCATTTATCAATCATAATATTCTCATGTTTTTCCATTGTTAGATTCTTCCAAAGATAAAAAAAAGAAGGAATTTGAAATAACATAAAAAAAATTATATTTAATATAAAAAATAAGCAAATGGTATTCAAAAACTAACAAAATATTTCATCACAACATTTGTAGTTCCGAGGGAGCTACAATGGGTTGGATCATCATACTTGGCTAAGAGAAACCCCATAAATGAGATTGACACCACATCTTCGTAAACAAGTTTAAGACATTATGTATATGGGTCATCTTAGTTACCTGATACTCAATATCTATTCTTGCATCCAATGTGTAAAGTTTAACTCACACATGACACATTAACATATATTCCTTAAGCGTGAGACTCTTTGTATCTATGATATGGTGAAATAACCAAATAAGGCTATAGGCACAACGTGGTAAAGAAAATGTGGGTTGGCAGCATTTCATAGACGGGTGTTTTCACTCATTTATTTAATGAGAAGAGAGAAAATAAATTAGAAAAAGAAATCAGATGAAAAATGAATTTGAACATGACAGAAAAGGTAAGGGAAAATAGTGAATTGTTGGTAATTTTATGGGTTTGTTGAAGAAAATGGACATAATTGAGTAATTATGCTACCAAAATATTAAACTCATTAAAATATTCCACGTCAATTTAAAATGTCAAATTAACATGTATTTTGTCAACTTAGCATAATGCATCTACAATTTTCCCTTTTTGGATTCCACCAAAGACCAGCGGTGAATTAATTTCAAATAATAGATGTTGAATAAAAATATATATTGTCTTGAAAAAAATAATTGCATGAAAGTGAATGACATTAACAACTAAAATTTAATATTAAAAATATTAAAGAAATGACACTCAAAAACTAACAAAACAAATTATCATAATGTTGAAACTTTCGGTGTAGCCTACGTTGGGTTCTATCATCACATTAGATTAAGAGAAACCACAAAATTGAGATGGATAACATATTTGCATACAAAATCTTTAGGCATATGTATATAGTCCATCTCACATATATGTTATTCAACACTTTCTCTTTTATCCATTGTAGAATTTTCAACTCATATTTGACACTTTAACACCTCTCCTTAAGTTGGGAGTCTCCACGTCTTTAATTATGTAACATAGCCAAATAAGGTCAAATGAAGGCATAACATAGTAAAAAAGGCGTGATGGTGGTAATCTAATAGAGGGAGATACATGTTTCTTTCTTACATTAAAAGAGAGAAAGTAAATTGAAAAAGAAAGAAGATGAATATTTTTTTTAGATTTAGATAAATGATAAAGGTAAAAAAAAGAATTGTGTGTTTGTCGACGATGTCATAAGAAATGGAATGAGTTT
>Ga0315913_1004717_pt1 | contig 16505 bp, 11 predicted proteins | sample MpolsnodulesMG_FD_207736 | JGI IMG/M metagenome (GOLD analysis project Ga0315913, IMG submission 207736) | Medicago polymorpha root nodule microbial communities from Los Angeles, California, United States - small nodules | ecosystem: Host-associated > Plants > Roots > Nodule | place: USA... | reverse complement strand
CCTTGTTGACATACAGTTCCAGTCAAAGTAAATAAAAAAGAATCATGCATTGGATTTGAAACTCTCTTTTCTCACAAATATGTACATGGAATCCAGCTTTAACTTTGCAGATCCAAAAAAAAAAAAAGTATAAAGTGGAAATGAAAGGAAGCTAAACCACTTGCAAAAGTTCGGTGCACTTTCAAAGAAAATGATGTTACAATCTCTTTTTTTCTTTTAACTTTTATAAATCATTAACCTCATCTTGTTCATCATTGTCTTACTAATAATTCAAAGTATCATTATTAACAAAAATGATTGGAAATTCACTTTGCAATGTTTAACACTGCATCATCAAACCAAGGAAGTTGCTTCAAATGGTAAGGATATTCAACTCAATGACACTAGGGTTTAGATTTAGGGTTTAGATTTAAGTCACGCCGAGAACTTTACTGATGGGTATTATGTAAGTATTTATGTCGACATTTTTTAAGCCTCGAGGCTTTTCTTGTCCCTAGTGAGTTATCGGAATCTAAGTCACCCAAACTTTTTTTATATAAAAAACTACATTATATAATATATTTCTTTCATTCTTAAAATATTTACCTTTTCATTCTTTTTCTTTGGCTAACCAAATTTTGTTTGTAAATGTGATTTGATGTAAGCAAAGCCAAAAATATCCTCCTTTTGCCAATATGATCGTAACCACCAACATTTGGTCTGGGAAGTACGAATTTAGCCCACTTATTGCAGTAATATGGATGGTATGACCCATTAAAAAGATTAACCCAAGTAATATGGGACAGATGTGGGGCCAAATAAGATTAACCCTATCTAAATAAATAAATAGAAAATAAAAAAAAAGGAGGTTATTTTCTTGATATGTTCTAGAGAAATGGAACTCCAAATTTTATCCAGAAAGATTTTTTAGCTACTCTATACCTTATCCTCCCACAATATGACCAAAAAAGAAATCTTACTTTTTACTTTTAACTATGGTTATTGAAGTCTTATACAACTTATGAAAAACTCATATTTTAATAAACAAAAATGTAATCTTTCAAAAAATAAACAAAAATAGAAGCTCCTTCAAAAACAAAAATGTAAGCTTTTTTTTTTTGGAAATTTTGAATCATCAAATTTGAAATTTTTTTGGAAAACAATAATTTGAATTTTCAAAACGCACCTTTTTTTATCAAAAACTGAAATTTGAATCTTGTAGAAGTTCTAAAAAATTGGAAACATAAAAATAATTAAAAGCAAAAAAGACAACTTTGGACTCAAAAATAAAAATCTCTCTTTCTAATATATGAACGAAAGTACCCTTTAAGACTTTAACCTACTTTGGACTTTAAAATATATAATGCCCATATAAATAACGATTTACTTAATAAACAAACATGATAAAAGAAAAAAAGTTAAAGTTAAAAGTACTTGGTGTTTGGGGAGTTCTGCCCAATTTTCTTTTGAATGAACGGTAGCTAAGTAACTAAGCTATAGACTATGTTAGGCTCAATTTTGGAAAGGGAATGCAGAAATTTTGCTTTCTTTCGGAACAACAGAAAGGGCACGTATTCTGGAGCCACACAACCTAAAAGAAATAGAAATATATACAGTGCAAAATTTAAAATATTATTTGAAATCAAACTGAGAAAATTTGGCTTTGTTACGGTTTTTAACAAAACTAAGTTGCATTTATAGCCTTTCCGGAACGGCGTTTCATAGTAACCAAAGTCGTGATTTTAAGAAGCTAATAATTGGAGCTTCTACGTTAACTAAGTTTTTTGTCGTGAAAAGCACATCATGCAAGTCATATGAAGATTATGATGTTCAGGGTGATTGGTTTACCATAGAATTTTTAAATTATATCACTTGGAAGAGGTTTTTTAAGAATTAAATTTGCTTCATACAAAGATTTGCGCACCACTGGGTGATATGCACTATTAACCTCAAGTCGGGAATCCTTCGTCTCTCTCAATGGACGAAAGACTTCAATCCCTATACACAATGTTACACTCATGCTTAGATATGGATACGACTCATAAAGTTTCCTCAAGATTATTGAAGGGACCGAACTTTATTTGAAAATGTAAGTGCAGTTGGTACGCCTCTCACTTTAGAAACTTCCACACAAAATTGAGTTTTCAGCAGCCATGCCAGTATTTTGGTGGATATGGTTCTCCCACGACGTATTTTTGACGAAAATATGGTAGAAAGAGATGGGTTTGCTTTCAACGTGGAGTTTATTTACAAATTGTTGTTGGAGTTTTTATCTCATTGTAAGATCATAGGCCGCAATATTTTCGACTTGTCACTGGTTGCACCCTAAGAAGGAAGATTGTAAAATTGATAGTGGTAAAAAGCTCATAGCATCAGAACATATTATCAAGGGAACTGTTTATAAATATGATGCTAAAGAGAACAATGTAGGTATTGGTTCATACAAAACTTTTGAAGCTCATGTTGTCCAGGATGAGGTTATTGCAGTTGCACGTCCAAAATCTAATGTTGTTATTAATCTAGAACCTAATGTTGATTTGTGCCTGAATCTAACATTGTATTAAATAATGTCACTGATGAATTAGTATATGATTCTAGCTTGGTACGACAAAATATTCATGAATATGTTCCTTTAATTTTGGAGCCAGTGATAGAACATGTTAGCTCCGATACGATGCATCCAATTGTTGACGAGCATGCAGACCAACACAAGACCTAATCAAATGATTTTGTTGAAATAGCAACGCATGAGCGTGATGATGCAACGACTCCCACATAAATTGTGGAGCCCACAGGGGTATAACAAGATAAACTCATGCAAGAACCACAACTTGAGCAGCCTCCTTTTGCGATTGTCACTTCACGAAGATGCCCGGTAATGCAAAAGGACCTTGAATTAATCAAACATGTTTTGACTGCAGAGAAAGACGGTAATGAAGCTCCCTTCACACCATATTTGACTAAGAATCAGAGGAAAAAACTCAATCGAGCAACCTACCAAACCCGCTTTAAGGGTGAATTATCAGATATTCCTAAATGAAGCTCCTCTATCAGAATATTAATAGAGAAATTAGCAACTATTACTCTCGGGTGGCTCTCAAAAACTTCTATTTTACACACTATTTACAGTTTTCTTCGTATATCTTCAGATAGGACAACGAGTGTGCAGATAAGCTAGCTAGCCATAGACTTTCTACTGACGGTACAATTTGGTGGAAGTTATTACCGATCTTTGTTAGGGATGATTTCTTTAGAGGTTGTTTTGGTTTTGTCAAATATTAATTTTTCGTAGTGCTTGTACATTTTGCTTTTGGTTTCCTTTTGGCCTTTTCTTTTTAGGATTTTGTATGGTCCCCCCTATTTTACATATTTTCTCCTTTTTTTTTTTTTTATCTATTTATATTAAGAGCATGTGTTAGAGGATATGGGTCTCTTGGGGGTTCGACTTAGTTGAGATGTCCAAGTTTTTCCTTGATGTTTTACCTTACTCTTAGTTCATCCAAACGAAAAAAATGATTTTATTATTACAAAAAAAAAAGAAGATAAGTCTAAGACATTTTTAGGAGTCTATTAGGATAAAAAGGTTACACGCCACCATTTTTTTTTATAGATTTATCATGCCAACCTACTTGAATAAATATAAATAATATTTTTAAATATTTTTTCAAGAGAATTTCAAATACTTAGTATATTAACAAAAATATTTTGTGTTAACCATCAATTTACAACCATTTAAATATACAAACATAAATATATAGTTTTTTTACATCAATAAAACAATATTCATTAATTTAAATTGAAAGAGTACATCATTCAACATCACTACAAATGTAAAGGATGAATATGCAAACAAACACATAACATCCAAGTTAATAGCATACAACGGCAAAAATACCTACAAATAATATGATAAAATTAAAATGATCGAAATAATCATGCCTCCGAATTTGCAACATTAACATATTAAAATATTGTTGCAAAATAAATTTAACAACAAGTCTATAAAGTTAAATTTTCTAGAAGGTCATGTTAGATATAAAAAAAAAACATTAATCTACTATTTTATTAATTACTTTACTTACGCAAGTCTAAACTATTCACAACTAGTGATAAAAAAATATAAGGTTAAATATGTTTTTCCTCTCTACAAATATTCAAAATTTTATTTTAATCCCTACAAAGTAAAATCGTATTTTTTAGTCCCTATAACATTTTCATTTAGCACTTTTAGGGATGAAAAAAATGGTGACAAAAAAATTTACAAGGACTAAAAATACTAATGAAAATGCTGAAGAAATTTTTTACAATGATTAAAAATGTGATTTTATTTTATAGAGACTACAAATAAAATTTTAAATATTTATAAGAAACAAAATCATATTTAACCCAAAAATATACTACTTTGTACTCTCTAATTGAGTTGTATAGGGACCACATAAATTAAGAAACAAATACGCATGTAGTTGATGGTGCTAAATGGGTTGTGTGTTTTTTTTTTTTTTACAAAAATAAACGATATTCACTCATTCAAATTGATACAGTACATCGATACACTGCAAATTCATTAAAAATAAAAGGGATGAATCTGAAAACAAACTCACAACATCCATGTTAATTAATAGCATAAAACGGCAAAGTACAAAAGCCTACAAGTCTCCGGAATAACCATGTCAACTCCAAAGTGATTAATTAGATCTGCACTTGATCAAAGCTGATATGACAATTTGAACCGAACAAATACCTGAGCAAAACAAGAAAGACAAACAACGCCGCACAAAGACGACAAACAAACCAACGTCGCACTAAGACAACGAAATCACAAAATAAAAACTAAATAGATGTGAAAATCACTTATTTCAATAAAAGGGAAAGAGAAAAACAAGTTAGATGGGTGATTTTGAGTTAAAAATTGACCCTAAATCAATCATCTTCGGTGGATGAAGGAGAAAAAACTAGGGTTCTGGTTAATTAAATAAATGATTATTAATTATATAATTTATATTTATTAGGCAATTATTAATATTTAGCAGTTAAGTAAAAGAGGTTGAGAAAATTGTCTCATAAGTCCTATCACAACAAACAAAAATGTCGAAATTGTTAAACTGGACGTTATGCTCAGGTTCGAACCCCAATACCTCCACTTTATGTGTGTGAGTTTATGATAGTTTTGTTATCTCGTCTATAAAAAAAAAAGAGGTTGAGAAAATTGTCATCATCTTCTTCTTCTTCTTTTTTTTGGTACAGATTGTCATCATCTTCTTAATAGGAGGAAAGTTGTCCTCGTCTTCTTAATAGTAATTTATATTTATTAGGCAGTTATTTATATTTAGCAGTTAAGTAAAAGAGGTTGAGAAAATTGTCCTCATCTTCTTAAAGTAGGAAAGTAGTTATTTGCGTGTATATAAAGAAAGCATGTAAAGTATCATTTACATTAAAAAAAATGTAAAGTAACATTTGAGATTAAATATCAAGAAAAATTCTAGTCGTCTTCATATTTTTTAGGTGACCTATTTATTCATTCTCGATTTGGAATAATTGCTACTACCATAACCCATATTCTGTTAGAAACATGCTCAAGACCCCCTAAAAACACTCAAACTCAAGTAATATATTAAAGGCTTAATTGCAGTTTTAACTCCCTAACTTTTTCAAAGTTGTGATTTTGACCCCTAAGAAAAAAAAACTACAAAACAGCCCTCTAAGTTTTGCAATTGTAGCAGTTTTGGCCCCCCAAGGCCAAAAAAAAATAAAAAAAATAACACGTGACACCTCACTTAGGGTGCCACGTCAGCGTAGACTGAGTCAATATCAGCCTTGGGGGCCAAAACTGCCGCAGGTGCAAAACTTAGGGGACTGTTTTGTAGTTTTTTTCTTAGGGAGCCAAAATCGCAACTTTGAAAAAGTTAGGGGGTTAAAACTGCAATTAAGCCTATATTAAACTTAGACCGACCAATTTTTAAGTAGATCAGTTCGAAACATTATAAAGTCTAACATAACACATCCTATTCCCACTCATACTAGTAAGTAATACTATGATGACAAGCATGTCTTCATTTTGGGGGGAAATAAGTGAAAATATAATCCTTAAACCCTATTCCCCCATGTGTATGGATTCAATGACTTCCTTTGTTTTTTTTATAGACGAAATGGTAAAATCATCATAAACTCATACATATAAAATGGAGGTACCGGGGTTCGAACCTGATCATAATGTTCGGCCTAATAATTTCGACATTTTTTGTCAATTGAGCTAGGACTTATGGGACAATAACTTCCTTTGTTAACATTTAACGTCCACTATGATCTTCTAATTGTTGAACGAAGTAGATCTGGGTCTTTGATTTATGGTGTAATTTTTTAGATCCGATGAAATTCTCAGATCCATATGATTTTCTTTTAGGATTGTCAAGCGGTTAAGCCAATCCGCCGCATACAACAGTGATTGGCGTGAATGTAACCAAACAACAACAAGTTCTTCATTAAACCAATAACTAAACAAAGCCAAATTGAATAAATGAATGAGAAAAAAAATATTCAGTTTCGTACATAAATTATAGTTTTTATTTTATTTTATTGAATAAATTGAATCAATGAATTAATAGATCAATAGTGTGTAAATTATTTTCAATTTGACAAATGTGTGCGATAGCTGGCCTTTGATTTCTTGGTTTACTATGAATATCTGGTTTTTTGATGAATTTAAAATTTCTGGGTATTGGATTTTCCATGAAGATTTGGATTTTGTATGAATTTTCTGGATTTGTTGATGAGTTTGAAGAACTTTTGATTTATTTATTTTTATTAAAAAGGATAACATTGTTAATATTTTGGAACATAAAGGATTGAAATGAAAGGGAAAAAAAAATAAAGAAGAAAACTGTTACTTAAAATTAAGTTAAGGGGCTAAACATGTAATTTTGCCTAAAAAATAATTACATCTCTTTGTCACTCCCGCTAAGAGAAACTTCTCTCTTATAAATTAGCATTACCTTTCTTCTTAAAAACAAAAGAGTAAATTACACTCCCCTCCCCTCAAAGATGTCTAAATTACACTCCCCTCCCCTCAAAGATGCCTAAATTACACTCCCCTCCCCTCTTATTCAAAACATATTAGAAAACTTTTCACTTCCCTCCCCTAAGAGAAGCTTGAATTACATTCCTCTCCCCTCTTATGTTAAAATCTACACTTTACTCCCTCAATATTTTTTTTTTAATTTCTAATAATCTAGTGAAAAAATAATAATCTAACACATTTCGAAAAAAAATAGTATTACATGTCTATGTTAATATAATAAAAAATTGAATGCATATTTTTTGTTATTTTTTATTCACAATTTCATTAACACGTAGTTTTAAACAACCCAAAATAAAATTAAAATATGTAAAAAACTACTAAAATAATAATTATTAACAAGTTAGTATTAAAAAGTTTTATAATTATTATATTAATACAAATAATAATTTATTTTTTTAAGATAGTTTTTTTTAATGGAACCATTAACTAATGCCTAAGGCTATTCCTAGCGAAACCCATAAAGATTTAAAAAAAAGTCTATATTAAAATAGGAGAATGCTAAAGGGTATTGATTAAGCATACAAAACAAGTAAGTTTTCATAAAAAAAATTATTTTATTATTACTTAATGAAAAATAACATTTTATATTTTCAAGATAAAATTTTTATTTGTAAATTCATTAATCATTGTCTACCCAAACCCATTAAAATATGATAATCTCATATTCATTTCACACTGAACATTTAAGCATAACTTGTCACCCTAGGGGAAGAAATGAACATGTTAGACTGTTTAGCCATAATAAGCAATCTCTGCCTTTGTCTTTCACATCAATACAAAATGTTAGAAGTTCATAGGTTAAATTCATTAGCATTTATATGAAAGTTTAAAGCTTTTAGTGGGGTCATTCACAAGTCCACACACTACACACATAGCATAATGCCCACTATATCCTTTCCTATATGGCATAGGAGACCCCAACAACACCCAACATTGAAATCGTGGAATCATAGATGCAATGGAGCAGTGCAAGGTGTACAATATTATTGGGATTGGGATGTGTTATGTGTACAGAAAATAGGTAGGAACCCACCACAACTACTTTCCCTTGATTCTTTCTTATAGCTTAGGAATTCCCACTCCACCATCGCTATATACCATATGTATAATCGCTTTCAAACATGCTTTGGCTTTGTCCTATTATCACATAATATAAGTTATTTTATTTCATGATATAACCAACATGTATTGCCCATAACTCCACAATATATATCTACTTATTTATCCTTAAGCCACTAATATTAGTTTAATGTAATGGAGATAGCTAGGTTATTTGCATAATCACATATGCATGCCCAAACAAAATGAGCCCATGCTTCCCCAGAGAAAACCAAATTACAGTTTGTGTATTAGTACCAAAAATAAATAAATATCAATGTGAATCGTCCAGATACTTTGATGCTTTGTTGAGTTTCGTATAATAAAATATACAATCATCTAATGTTATATATTTTTTTTATATCTAGTTATGACAAAGTGAATTTATGTTTTAAATGAATTTTACCAACATGTTATCCTTATCCAACAAAACTCTAGGTATTAGTGGATACTTTAAAGAGTATCCCTATCTAGGATACTTGTTAGCACGATAATTCTCTATTAATGTAATGAAAATAGTTAGGTTATTTGCATAATCACATCTTCAAGCCTAAACAAAATGAGCCCATGAATCTTCTTAAAAAACTAAACTACAATTTGTGAACTCTCGGATATCATATCATACAATTATCATGTCATGTTATTTTTTTTTAGAGAAATTGTATTTGTACAATCATTTCTCTCTCTACTGTTTTAGTTCTTGTGTCAATACCTATTCTTCTTTATAAAATTATGGTCATCCCAAAAATTGTCAATCAAATGATTGTTCAAATAACACAATTCTTTCTTTTATGATACGTTATTTTAAAATGAATTTACACTTGAGTTGTTAGCTCATTAGTACTCCCTCCGTTTCAAAATAAGTGTCGTTTTAGCCAATTACACACAGATAAAGGAATGGAATGAAATAATCATTAGACATAACACTTTTACTAAACTGCTCTTACTTTATAAGAAAAAGACAAACTTAAAGTTGCATTGAAAATTGTGTGAGAGAAAAGTTGGAGATGGTAAAGTTGGAAGGAAAAAATTAAAGTTGTATTGGAAATGTGAAGTGACATTCATTTTGAAACAATTTTTTTGACTAAAGTGACACTCATTTTGAAACGGAGGGAGTAAGATCTTATCTATGTAACATGTAAAATTTCACACAACTTTAAATATTGTCGATTAACCCCACAAATTTACATAAGTATTTTCACCGTAATTTATCCTCAATCACACATTTTCTTATGACATGGGATACTTAAAAGAAAATGCATTTTATTGGTATATATAGTACCAATTATTTTCTATGAATCATCATTCAATCATGCAGCTTCATACTTGCACGGCATTAAAATCCCTTTCATTTTAATATAAATTCAGTTAATTTATTTTTAAGAGTTGTCAAGAGTAGCTCATTCTCTATATGTTTTGTGCACTTGTGATTACTTCTCACCATCCATAAACCTCATACGTCACATATTATCTCAACGTATAGAATTCAAATTCCTTTTGGAGTTGCAAAATACCATTATATCACTTTAACAGATAAAACATTTCTCTATCCTCAATTGTTTTTCAAAATTTAAATTTTATATTAATTTAACAAATATGTTACCAGTATTCAACTAAACTCTACAATATGCTACTAGAAAAATTATCTATTAAAAATTTCTTTATGGTTCTTCATCTCCAACAAGTCAGCTCAAGTTTTTTTTGCAAGGTCCTCTCTTTTATTTCTTCATTGAGAGGGTGGTTTTGGGTCAACTTTAGACCTAAAATCATCCATCTTCGTCTTTTTCTCTATATTTTAATATAAATAAGTGATTTTCACATGAATCTAGGTTTTTCTTTTTGTGATTTCATCGTTTGAGTGCGACGATGCGTTGTTCATCGTCTTGTTCGGCATTGTTTGATTTCTGTTGCGATCATCATTTGGTTTATTTTGAAAGATCGGATATTCAAACAATGATTTGAGGATCAACGTTACATATTCAAAGGATGAGTATTCCAATGGCTTTAATTTTATCATATTATTTGCATGTTATATGTTATTAACTTAAATGTTGTAAGTTTGTTCGCAAATTCATTCTTTATATTTTTAACGATGTTGACTGATGTATTATATCAATTTGAATGAATAAAAACCATTTTGTTTCTAATAAAAAAATACTCCCTCAGTCCCATAATAAGTGACTCTTTAGTAAATAATTATTGTTCTAAAACAACTTACACATTTCACTTTTCAATCCGATATTATTTTTTTCCAATTATAACTCTAATTAATATTACTTCTATCACTTCCAATTCAATATATTTCACTTTATATTTATGATAATGGTAAATGTACTAATATTTAACAAAACCATTTAAAATCATTTTTCACTCACCTTCATTTTATATATTTTTTAATATATGTGAAATTAACAATTTACTCACTTGAGTAAAATAAAAAGTCTCTATAGTTCTCTTTTTGCAGAAGTAATAATTTGGTGCATTAAATGCACTGTGGATCATGTGAGCATGCAACCAAAATCATTTTTAAAAGCACCCTCATAATTATATGCTGTGTTATAGGACAATTATGGTCCTCACTACTAACCCTTTTGCAAATCATGTGATAAGATCTTGTAGTAGTAATTTTTTTCTTTTGGCCTGTAAACCCATTATAGTCGGTGGTCCCTTCACTGCACAATGTTTAGTGGCCTCAAGCACCAAAGCTATAACTTGTTTCTCGGGTCAAAGATAAAATCCTGTGTACTTGAACTCTAGTGATTGTTTATGAGCGTGGAAATAAAAAAATTGAAACTAAAAGAAGAAATTGACACAAATCTTAACACATACACATACTCCAAAGTTAAGCAAAGGAGGAAAATTAAACAAAGTTGATGAATCTAGGGTTCAGAATTCATTCAAGATAAGATACATTTACGAAGATCTAGGTTAAAATTATGGGTCTTGCTAACAAGTGCCTTAAGGGCAATGATTAAGGAATCTAGAAGTAGAAGTTTTGTCTTGTAAATGTAAGATATTACATTTGAGTTTTGGAAGAATAGAAGGAAAAAACAGCGAAAATGAGAGCAAGTGACAGAGAGTTTGAGAGAGAGGCTCGCTTGAGCTATCATCGCAGGCAGAGCTTGAGGACAAGTGGTTCAAAGATTGGGATGAAGCTGGCGATCGACAGTCTAGGTTTTGGGATTCGCGAGACGGTTTCTATGGAAGTGAAGTGGGTTATCAACATGATTGGTATTCTGATAGGTACTTTGAGGAATTGCAGGATGACTGGCATCGTGGTGATGACAGGAGGCGTAAAGGGGTTCCAAGGCGTCGGCCAGAGGGTCTGATGCGTGGGAAGAAGACAACAAACTGTCGTCCTGATGGTGGGGATAAGTCTGATGTGCGTGTGGCTTCTGACAACAATAAGGAGGCAAAGAACGACCCTCATTTTTGATGATTTGTAACATTTTATTTTACTAATTTTCCACCGCAATTGTCGAATTTCCAGTTAAGAAAGGGGTTTGAGGTTTGTGGGATGTTGGAAGAGGTGGTGGTTCCGAAACAGTGTAATGTTAATGGGGAACACTATGGTTTTGTCTGTTACTCTAACGTCTGTGATGTGTGTAAGTTGTTGAAAGTGGTGAATGCAGTTTGTTTTGGAAACTTTCAAATCAAAGCAAAAGTTGCTAAGTTTGACAAGGTAGCGGTGGCGGAGGTTGAGAGGGCGGTAGAGGGTGTCGGTGGTGGTGAGTAAGGTGCAAGTGAAGGTAGGTGGTGTGGTGAAGACGGGTGAGGGAGTTAAAAAAGTGAGCGTGGGAAAGGTGAAGGGTGATGGAACGGTAGAGGGAGAGGGAGTTACTAGCGAGAATTTGAGAATGTTTAACTAAAAAAATAAATCAGAGCACATGGAATCATTTCCTTTTTCTTTGTGTAAAGAAAAAAAATGGTAGACTAATTGATATTTCTATCAGTTAATGAAAAAGCAAGTGGTTGAACATATAAGGCTTGCACGAGGTAATGCGGAGTGAGTTGACAGCCTTTCCAGTCCCATACTTCCCCGGGCCTACAAGCAATCGGCTTTCGCGCTAGTAGCTCATCTGGTCTTTACGCATGCCAAAAAAGTGGGGTGTAGAAAGGATATATCCTAATTATCTAGCGGATGCTAGAGTGGAACCGGTAGTAGGTGTGAAGGTTGGTGAGGTGAAGGTAAGGTTGGAGAAGGGATTTGGTAAAGGTCGAGAAGATGGGGGAGCTAAGAAGGTGAATAGTAGTTTTGCTGGTGGACATTTGCAGGTAGGGGGCAACCTTCAATCCAAAAGTTGACTCGGAAGTATAGGTCTCGTGTGGAAGATGTACAGTGGGCTAGCAGTGGTGTTATGGCTACGGTGATTAATGGAGAATTAATACCAGTGGTTCAAAATCGAATTGCTGCGGGTGTTGCTGATAATGATATAATACCGTTGGGAGCAGACAAAGTATTTCTTCGTAGCTTATTTGAGGTTAATGTTTCTACTATTTTTAATGATGCTAAGGATTTTTTTGCTCACTTTTTTACCAATATTGTTCGGTGGGATAAGAATGTTGTTCCGTTTCAACGGGGTGCCTGGTTAAGGATGTATGGTATTCCATTACACGCATGGAATGAAACTTTTTTCAAATTATGTACTCTTGATTGTGGTAGGTATCTACGCACTGACTCTTGTTCCGTGGAGAAAGAAAGATTTGATTATGCTCGGGTCTTGATTGCTACATCCAATATTGAGATTATTAATTGTTTTGAAACAATCTTGATAAATGGCGAGTTAATGACAGTAAAAATTGTATAGGAGTGGGGATTTTGTATTGGTGATGATGCGTGTCTGTATGAAGATGGGGAGGTTTCGAATGTTTATCAAGTATAGCAGGATGATATTCGGTTAGCACAAGATGTTGATGAGAATGCAGATTTATTAGTGGAGAAAATAGTGCAAGATTTTGTGGAGTCACAGGGAAACAATAAAAATATTGATGATACTATGGCTTCAGCTCGGTCTATTTCGGCCTCTTTGAAACAGAATGCGATGCACAATAATGCCAGTGTTACGAATGTTAAAAATGCTGCTGAGTTGGATGTTCAACAAGTCATCTTTATGTCAAGAGTGGATGATGTGCCTACTGTTCAGTTAGATACTCGACATATTGAACCTATTGACTAGACGATGGAGTTTAGTTGTGAGGAAGGTTCGGTCTCCAAGTGAAAACTACGACGGTCAACGTCTTGTCCTTCCCAGGCTGATCGTTCTAGTGTTTCCGGTCCGTGGAGCTTGGAATGATTAAGCGATCAACATCACAGTGAAGTGGGCTTTTTTTAATTGTCGAGGAAAATTGTTAGACAAGGGGTACGGTCTACAATTGGTCGTATTAAAGGTCAGGTTCCTGTCCCGAAGCGCAAGAAAGTGAATGAGGTGCTGCGTCACTCAATGCATAGCTTGAAAAAAGTGGCAAGGCTTCCTAATCAGGACCGGGTAGCGGTTATGAAAATTTTAAAGAAGAATGAGCGTAAGTTCCAAGGCTCATCTAAGTTGAAAAAGGCGGTAACGATGATCTCTAAAGACTTATCTGAAGAAACGTCTTCTTCAAGCTCGGTTAATAATGATTTAAAACATTGGATGGTTTTGCATGGGAGTGAGAAGGTGGTGAGAGAGGATGTCAGGCTTGTCGGTGATACAATTGGTGTGCAACTTGGTGGGTGTAAGAATATGTTTGGGGTGTTAGCTAAGAAGGGGAAGGGGAAAAAGAAGGGGTCGGCTGATGGTGAGGAAGTGGTAGGGGGTCGGCTGAGGGTGTTAAGTAGGTGTCGAGGGCGGCGGTGGTGAGGGTGTGTGAGATGAAGTTGCTCTCGTGGAATGTTGGTCTAGGTGGCCCTGATAAAAGAAAAGAAGTGCAGTCTATTGTGAAGGATAAACACCCTTGGATTATGTGTCTGCAAGAAACTAAGTTATTTTTGTGTGATACCAGGTTGTGTTCGTCGATATAGGATGGTCAACAGGGTGCCTTCTCCTTTCGTCCGTCCATAGAGGCGTCAAGGGGTCTGTTGACTGTTTGGGATACTTCAGAGGTGGAAGTATGGTCTACGACCAGTTTTGATCATGTGTTGAGTATTCATGTCCGGTTTATTTTGTCTAATGAGGAATTCTACTATTTCAATGTATATGCCCCTTGTGATGCTCATGCTCGACAGTTGCTTTGGGATACTTTGGCAGTGCGCCTTCAGGCTTTAAGAGGGAAGAAGGTTTGCGTTTGTAGTGACTTTAATGTTGTGCGGTGTCGAGAGGAAAGAAGGTCGGTGTCAGTTTCTGGTGGTGTGGCCGACTATGGCCCTTTTAATCGTTTTATTGAGGAGAACTTTTTGGTAGATTTACACTTGTGGGGTGGTAAATTCACTTGGTTTAAAAGGGACGGGCGATCGATGAGTCAAATTGATCGGTTTTTGGTTTCTGAAGATTGGTGTTTGGTGTGGCCCAATTGTATTCAGGTTGCTTAGTTGAGAGGCTTATCAGATCATTGTCTGTTGAGTTTATCTGTTGATGAGGAAAATTGGGGTCCTAGACCGTCTCGCTTCTAGAAATGTTGGTCAGACTTACCGGGTTACAAACAATCTGTGTCAGATAAGTGGAAATTGCTGCAGGTGGAAGGATGGGGCAGTTATGTGCTAAAAGAAAAGTTCAAATTAATTAAAGTATCTTTGAAGGAGTGGCATGCTTCTCATTCTTGTAACTTACATGCGAAAATTTCAAATCTAAAAGCTAGGCAGGCTGAGTTGGACGATAAAGGGGAGATAAACGAGATGTTAGCGGCTGATTGCGAGGAGTTACATGATGTTTCTGTTAATATTCATTCTCTATCCATGCTTAACACTAGTATTTGCTGGCAACAAGCAAGGAATCAGTGGCTTAGCGAAGGTGATGCCAATTCCAAATTTTTCCACTCTTCGATGTCCTTTCGTCGCCGTCATAATGCCATATGCTTTGTTCTAGTTAATGGTGTGTTGGTTGAGGGAGTAGAACCTGTGAGGTACGTTGTGTTTAGCCATTTTGCGCATCACTTCAAGGCTCAAAATGTTGCTCGATCAAGTGTGTCTAATCTTCACTTCTGCTCTCTTTCCTTGACTGAAGGTGGTGGTTTGATAAAACTGTTTTTTGTGGATGAAGTAAAAGCGGCTGTCTGGGACTGTGATAGCTTTAAAAGTCTTGGACCGAATGGGGTTAATTTTGGCTTTATAAAAGAGTTCTGGCTGGAGTTGAAAGATGATGTAATGAGGTTTGTGTCTGAATTCTATCGCAACGGTAAATTGGCCAAAGGTATTAACACCACTTTCATTGTTCTTATTCCAAAGGTGGATAACCCGCAGAGACTTAATGATTTTAGACTTATTTCTCTGGTGGGGAGTATGTACAAGATATTAGCAAAACTGTTAGCAAACAGATTGAGGTTGGTGGTTAGTAGTGTGATTTCCATGACTCAATCTGCTTTTATTAAAAATCGTCAAATTCTTGATGGTATCCTTATAGCCAACGAGGTGGTTGACGAAGCTAGTAAGTTGAAGAAGGAGCTTATGTTGTTTAAGGTGGATTTTGAAAAGGCTTCGACTCCGTTGAGTGGGGTTATTTGGACGCGGTTATGGAGCATATGTCTTTTCCGGTCCTCTGGAGGAAATGGATTAGAGAATGTATTGGTACTGCTACAACTTCTGTTCTAGTCAACGGTAGTCCTACGGATGAATTTTCCTTACATAGGGGTCTTTGTCAGGGGGATCCCCTTTCCCCTTTTTTGTTTCTTATAGCAGCTGAGGGTCTCCACATATTGATGAAAGTCATGGTTGATAATCAGTTGTTCACGAGTTATTCAATAGGGACAGCCAACCTGGCGGTGGTGTCACATCTTCAATTTGCTGACAATACTCTGTTGTTGGGTCAAAAAAGTTGGGGAAACGTTCGTGCTCTTCGGGCGACTCTTGTCATTTTTGAGTCGATGTCTGGTTTGAAGATGAATTTTAATAAAAGCCTTCTGGTTGGAGTCAATATTCCGGATTCGTGGTTGAGTGAGGCAACTTCGGTGTTGAGTTGTAAAGTGGGGAAGGTTCCTTTTTTGTATCTAGGTTTACCTATAGGGGGTAATCTGCAGCGTCTTTCATTTTGGGACCCTATTGTGAATCGAATTAAATCTAGACTGTCGGGATGGAATAGACGATTTCTTTCTTTTGGTGGCCGCTTGATCCTTCTAAAATCAATGCTGACTTCTCTGCCTGTCTATGCTCTTTCCTTCTTTAAAGCTCCATCAGGTATAATCTCTTCCATTGAATCTTTATTGAATTTTTTTTTTTTTTGGGGGG
>Ga0315913_1004716_pt1 | contig 16512 bp, 6 predicted proteins | sample MpolsnodulesMG_FD_207736 | JGI IMG/M metagenome (GOLD analysis project Ga0315913, IMG submission 207736) | Medicago polymorpha root nodule microbial communities from Los Angeles, California, United States - small nodules | ecosystem: Host-associated > Plants > Roots > Nodule | place: USA... | reverse complement strand
AGTTCGGATTATATAACCCGGAATACATCTTTGGTTTCCAGATTATATAATCCGAATTAATACGATACTGGGTGAAACAAAGGGAAAGTTGGTACTTTCTGTAGGGCGAATGATGGTCCGGATTATATAATCCGGATTGCTTCAGCATAGGATTCTTTCGTATGATCCATAGTGCACCGACAGTTTATGTGGTCCACAACGCCCAGATACCTCTATAAATAGGGGTCCCTGTTTTCATTACAAGTAAACTACACCAGAAAAAAATCATGGAATTCCCTGGCTTTGATCCGAACGCCAAGCTAGCGGTAGTCTCCTACAACGGGGGAAAACCACCCCATCTGTTTATGATTCGCAACGAAGTCACCTTCTCCAGGATGAAGGACCAGCTGGATCAAATCAACCGTCAACTTAACCACAGAGACATGATGAGGGTGGTCGGTGTTGAATATGATGTCCATTGTTCGACTCAGCCGGATCAGTTCGGTTCAGCCAGATGAAACTCGCAAACGACGACGACGTGAGAACCATGTTCTTTGTATTTGGTCAGCACAATACTAGAGGACCGATCGAGTTGGACGCTTCGTTGGTTAGATCTGCTGAACAAATTCAAAAAAGTTTGATCCGGCCCAGGAACTACGAAGAGATTAGGGCTCTGTTGGAGGGACCAAAAGAAGAAGTTAGTTTAGGTGATCTATGATAATGTGCTATGTTTTAATTGATCGCGTGTTTTATGTTGTTTTAATTACGTGTTAGTTGTATGTTGTTGAATTAAGTTGTTGCATTATGTTTTGAAAAATATATATTATTAAACTTTCATTTTGTTTTAATTTATGCTAAAATATTCCGAATTCAACTCAATTTTTAGGGTGTAAGTACAATCCGGATTATATAATCCAAATTGCCTCAGCATAGGTTTCTTTTGTGAGGACCACATTTCACAGACAGTCCACAACATCCATAAACCTCTATAAATAAGTGTTTCCGGTTTTCATACAAACACACCAAAGAGGCCTCTTAATTTTTTGTCATTGTGCTGAGGATCTTTGTCATGCTGCCTCAAAATAGATTGCTCTCTATGTGACAGCGTGATGAAAATCCTCAACATGCTTTCAAAAATATATAGATACTCTTTGCTGCCTCCTTGATAGATAGATACAAAGTTTCAGAACTTGATCTATAGATATGAACATCAAGAGATTTCTATGAGTTAGATCTTGTTGTCTGCTAGATGAATAAGTCATTTGGCAAGGCAACAAGATCTAACTCAAAGAAATTCTCTTAAAACACCTTGCCTTTCTTCATTATGTTGCAGATCTAACTACGAAGAAGAGGTTCTTATGAACTCGATCTTGTCGGTCTGCCGATCGTAACATGTCAGTTGGCAAGCCGACAAGATCGAGTTCAAAAGCTCTTCGTCGAACACCTTCCCAAAAGATTAATCATTTCTGTTATTATGGTTGTTTTTATTTGTCTTATGTTGTTTTTATTTATGGTATGTACCTTTGTTTTAATTCTTTTCCAAGTCAATCGCCAGGAAAACGCTCCAAATATGGGTCTGATGCCGTTCGGATTTTATGATCCGGACAAGCTTCATGCATTTCGTAATATAAAATCTGTAACCCCTCAGTTTATTTTGGACTGTGGTGTTTCACCTAAAGTTTGACTGGTTAGTGGAGTTTTAATGCATTTTTGGACGGTTTTGATTGTGGAACACATTTTATTTGACTGTACTTATGACTGATTTAAGGCTATAAAAAGGCTTGGATCTTCAACAATTTCCTTCATTCTTCACTTCATCTCCTTTCTCGCACTTTCTTCAAAAAAAATTAGTTTTATAAGTAGTTTTTAGGTGTGTTTGTGGTGTCATGGTCATTGTTGACCGTTCATACGACCCTACAATTGCATTGCAGCTTATGTGGAGGTTGTATAACGGTCAACAGAGACCCTAACATCAAAGAAAGATACAAAATATTCATATCGATTTTGTCCGGATTTTATTTTCCGAAAACACTAGCAATCTGGTTCGGATTATATTTTTCCAGACCAGGGGTATTTTTGGAATTTTTGCAAGGCGCGGGAGAACAAAGTAGGGTGGGAAAAGTAATACTCATATACAAATTACATCCCAATTAAATTTCAACCAACACTAATATTGGGTCGAATTAAAATATGACAGGTAAAGATAAACAAAAAGTGGGCTTTGACCCTCTTTTGTACCAAATAAAAAAAGATAAACAAAAAATTTCTACAAATGCGACAATTAAAACTCTTAACACACTCTCCTATATATGTTAGAAAGTTGTTTTGACATCCATTGTTTCTTAGAAACACATAAAAATGAGCAAAAACACCTCAATGATAGTTAACTATCGATGACTTAGCAGAAAACCGGTGGTAGTTAACTATTGTTGAGTTTTTTGGGTAATTTCCATGTGTATTTAAGAAACAATAAATGTCAAAACAGCAATTAAAACTAACACGAATGACAACTACAACTAAACTAGGTAGCTATTTTGTTAACCGTAAGCAACAAACTTAACCAACACAAAAAGAAATTAAATATCTGCTACTCAAAGTTAAATACCAAAATTACATCAAAATCCATATTTTTAGCTAAATTTAATCCGATGGTATTCGGAGTAAGGTTGGATTATAAAATATCGAATTTGTTATTCCTCTGTGAACAAGTCACATTAACTGTCCCAAAATTTATATTCAGAAGTCATGGAAAAGCATAAGAGCATCATCAAGTTTCATCAATGATGATTTCAAGAGAACCAAAACATTTCGTAGCCGATCGTATTTCTTCTGCAATAGCGCCGATGCACTACGCGTCTTCTTGCTCATATTCAAAATCTGGAACAAACAGCATCGACATTAGTTTGCGAACATAACGGAGCTTAAATGCAGGAACTGTGGTGTGGTCAATACATTAAAATATAAACATAGCATGGTTATGAGTTGTAGTATATTATGGATATACCACCAAAATCAATAATGTTAAACAATTTGCTTCCATGTCTCAGAGGAAGAGCGAGATTGCAAAAAGACAATTTTCCCAAATTTTCTGACAGCTGTCATTATGGCAGAAGTCCATGGAAACAGAAGCTCCAATGATAGTATAGCAGCTAGGACCACTTACTATTACACTCACACATTCCCTTTCTACTTCTTGTAAGACTCCCATGAGTTGAAATTTAGATTTAAATAAATATTGGATAAAAGGGCGACATAAAAAAAATCAGTGCAAACCTTGCAGTCATTTAGATCAAAATAGTCAGAATGACGTCGCTATTAGTTGCAAATTAAAAGATGGGGATTGAGGAACCACCACCCAGTATTGCCATATCAAGGTTTACACAACAACCAACACATATTTCATATGATAACCTAAACTTAAACAGCTTTATTTAACTGAGGTCCATATTATACATCATCAGTGTTACTAATACTAACCTCTTCATCCTTTTCCTCCTCAAAAGCCATTCTTAGTTTCAAATTTAAGGCACCGTGGTACATCTCGTCTAGAACATGTTCCCAAAGCAGAGGCTGATTAACTTTCCACATTAAAATTGGAGATGTCCCATTCTGAGATGTCATGCTGACAGTTAATTTCTGCAAAGAAGAATAAATTAGGGAAAGATTAAATATTGAAGAGTTTGTAAAAATATTAAAAAGGATAATTGGTCACCTCCATCTGCAAGTAGTTTTCCCTCCATAACTTGAACAGTAACTTTGGAGCTTCCTTTTTCTCAACAAGAGTAGCCTCCGCAATCTAAAAAGAAAAGAGAAGCATTGAAAGGCCATAGAAGTGCTATAGTATTAAAATTTTATTTGTTTTCAGTTTAAAAAGAAACAAGAATTTATAAATTATAATCAGTAACATACAAGACCAATTTAGCCCTCTCTATAATTGGTATTTGGCACATGTAGCACATGGAGGAGTGTCAATGTGCATGACGTTAATAGATATCGTCATCTAACAGCTTTTGCAAATGAGGTTATTGGTCATTTAAATAGGTTTGCATTTTTTGAGAAAATATCATGCATAAGCTTGTCACTCAATTGGGCTGGTCCAAGTCTTTAGGACTTCGTTGTGATACGAGGTTTGACCCACGGCTATCTGTTCCCCTCCCGTACCGAAGTGTTTACACTAACAATTGGGAAAACAAAATAGACTCGCATAATCTGCAGTTTATGCTTTAAGACTGACAACCTGTTTGAAGACTCAATTTAGCCCTGAAAATGAAATATTTCTTCTGTAATTATGAGGATATAAATGGTTGTTGTTAGTACCCAACAAAAAATAGATGTGAGTAAAAAATAGCTGAATATCAAAGGTTGTTAAATTATTTCTGTGGTCAACCACTCCTTAATCTCCTAAATTAACATGATAAACATGGATTTTTATCAATTTGGTGTCTCCAGAACACATTTCTTCTTAAATATTAGGCATCGATAACTAATGAGTAGCTGTTTTATAATTTTATTCTTTATTCTTTACTGGTAATCCATTTTTATTTTAACAGTTTCCAAACAAATCACTAAAAACAATAAATCAAATGACAGTAAGGTGAGTTCTTTATAAATGTAAAAGCAGGAAATAAAAAGAGGAAATCTATCCCAAATCAAATATTCCCTAAAATTTCATTGTTAAAGTTTTCACATTAGCAAGCATACCCTAAACATATTACTCTAATAGTCCGTCCTTCAGAATCTAAGCGGGTTACGGCAGCTAACCATAACGCAGGAGTAACAAGCTAGCTAAACTAGAATCTCAAACTGCCTACATAAAGAAAGATTAATAAAGTCCCCTTTGTTTACTGGCAAGGTTAATGTTTGACAATTTCATCAATGAGTTATTACCTGATCAGTCGGACGAAACTGATTTTCCTTTAACAGATGCCTGAACATTCGGTAGGCATCTCTTCCATACCTTTTTAACACAATTGACTCAACCTGCAAGATAGCACACAAAAGCACAGTCCTACATGAGTAAATCATGAATAAATGCATGAGGGAGGGAGAGAGGGAAGGAGGGGGAGAGAGAGATTTATAAACATAACGGGAAAAGAAAAAAGAAAAAAACCTCTTCATTTCGAGCCAGATGAATAATGCGCTTAAAATCTGGAAAGGAAAAGAAAAAAGTTATGAATTGCAACATGTTAAAGGAACCATAAACCAGAAATTGGTAAGAGTTTTTTTTGTGTAATTAACTAAATAAAAGGGTAGGTGTATATTTTATGCCACAACAAATTAGTCGAACATAAGGTATAGAGATGTTGGCGTACCAACAATATTCTGGTTTAAACAACCCAACTGAACAAGCGCAGCTTTAACACGATCCATGGTCATAGTTCGGCCATTTTCAGTCTTCATCACCTCTGAGGAAATTGTATCCAGCGTACAGGGAGCTGAAACATATGACAAGATAGTGTAAGCCCGAATACAATGAGATACTAATTGTGGTGGCCTTGTTTGTATCCAGCTTTGCAATATTTCTTTTTTCAAAATTAAAATAAAATAAAATATTAAAAATAAAAAAACTTCACAACTTCTACCAAAATCATGAAAGGTATTTATCAAGAATTGTTTGAGGATCATAGGAGTGGGACACACCAACATTCACCAAAAACGCTGAGTAAGGAATTGAATATGGCAACCACTGCAGGACCATAGATTACAGACATATCAAGGGAAAGAACCTTATGCAGCTAATAAACCTACAACATTTCAATTATTGCAACCCAAATAAAAGAATTGAGCTCAAAGGAAAGCTTTGGATTTCCATATGGGTTTATCAAAAAGTAACTTCTATTTATTCCATGAGCCTCGTGAGTCTTTCTTGTTGTCGTTCCACTTTTCCCTTCTTACCCCTTTAGAAGGATTGAACTAATGTTGAAGGTTCTTGATTTTTGGACCCTATTTCCTACGAGCCAGCTTATTTTTCTTATTCCTTTTTTGCAGGCTCGCTTTTCTTTACTACCTCTACCATTTTTCATATTTTACACATGGGGTTGTGTCAAGTGTGTGTACTACTTGAGAATCCAGTTTGCGGCAGATTAGAGAGTTGTGTCACAATCCGAACTATTTGTATTTCTAGATTCTTGATGGAGGCCTCGTTGTTTCTCTAGGATTCGTCATGAATTTTTTATAAAGATTCAATGTGGAATTGAGTTTTCTTCATGTATTGAATCAGAATGTGTTCCCTATTCTTTTTGGGTTGAGTAAGGAATTGAATATGGCAACCACTGCAGGACCATAGATTACAGACATGTCAAGGGAAAGAACCTTATGCAGCTAATAAACCTACAACATTTCAATTACTGCAACCCAAATAAAAGAATTGAGCTCAAAGGAGAGCTTTGGATTTCCATATGGGTTTATCAAGAAGAATGGGAATGGCCTTTTTTTTTAACTGGCAAACGTTAGTAGTTAGTTTGTTAGATTAATATTTACTCCTTCGTCCGGGTTTGAACCCAGGACCTCCAACTCTTTTTCCCTTGCTCAAACCAGTTGAGCTACCCAGGAAGACCAAGGGATCAAAATCCTATTATCCCGGAGAGGCAAGAAGGCCCAAGGAGTCCGACTTGAAAAAATATCTATAATTTAAATTACAAAAAATGTGCAAGTGAAAATTAGAATCTTAAACAAAAAATTGTGGATATGAAATTTATAGAGAAGAAAAATAATTAAGGCATAGGGTGGACTAAAAGGGAAATCTCTTGTCCAATGGTTCTTGCAAAATTAAACATGGAAGAGTGTCATCCATCATCAAACTAAGCAAAGATGTAAATGTGACATATCTATTTCTAAAGAATAAAATTAGAGGCCTGAGAGACTACGTCGAATAGATTGATCCAAAACTTTGTAATTTGCATCTGCTATTGTAGGCATTTGCACCTCCCCTCTGATGAAACCATATTTTCACTTACGTCTTGTATCAATCTTACGTTTTGGGACCACTCCACGTGATTTTTTCTGTTGAGACGCTGAATCTCAACCTTGAGGTCATTATAAGGTCCCTCATGGCCATAAAAATTGGACAAACCATTGTTGGGACCACCTCTACCAAAGAAACTGCCTTAGTCGCCACCCCCTAACCGCTGATACCAGTGTTGTTGGTGACAGCGGGTCTGCGGCTGCCGGTGCTGTTGTTGTTGTCGACTACTTTTGGTCCATCACCATAGGACCACCACTACAGGCACTACTCATAATAGCTGTCTTTTGTTCAGCAGCAGATCTGGTGCCGTTATTGTCTTTCACATTGTTGCGCACCATTAGGGAGATGAAAAAACAGGTCGTGAATCGCTCTGAACCCCGTAAAAGCTGCGGATCACTTTACAGTAGAAGCCTAACCTAGAGCTCGTGATGATGCCATAATGAAAGTAATTGAATAATACTTTTATGTCTTATTACTACAGTCTTAGACTGTTTATATAGGAAAAGAAACTACAATAGTAATAAAGACTAATAATGTCATAATAAAAAAAAAATAAAGAGAATAAAATAAAATCATAGATAATCAAATCTGAATTCTCCTGATTCTTCTACAAAATTAAAAAAGTAATAACAATCTTAATATTTATCGGCCAAAAGACATGATTACTAATATCATAGATTTCCAGTATTCATGAAGCAAATCTAGATCACCTGATTGTTCTATTTTCACGTTTTTATCTATATTTCTTGTTGCCTTCAATATTGCACTTAGGACAGTAGCAGCTCCATCATCCATCCGTGCTCTTACATTCTCAGTCAATGCCTAGAAAATGAATATAATGTTTCAAATGTATTCTTCAAATATTAATATCCAGCAGAATGCAAACAGAAGGAAAACAATTCCACCTAACTCATACAAACACAATAACTTAAAATTGAGATCTATGAAAATACTATAATGTTTTACAACTAATATTAAAAAGAAAACCAATAGCACAGAAATAATAATACATGCCTTGTTGCCACAGTTAATACTTAAGCAAGAGAAATAAAGTACCATCAACTAGGAAAAGTAATAAATGCTAAGCTGCTTTACTCAAAACATTACATAAATAACCAATTATGTGAATATAGCCCTCACCAAAACCATATGATCTCATTTCTTGGCTGATTTTTTAAGAACTTTTATGCTTTTGCAAGTTTTTTTACTGGTAAAGGCAACATGAATGAGATCATAGCTACCTTATTTCAAAGTTGGCCATTGAAATTAGATCCAAAAGCATGGTAAACTTAAATTTGACTAAGGCCTATCCAAGGGTACAGTTGCAAATGCAATCAGTACGTAATCTAGGTGGTTCTTGCTGTTTATATCAAGAATGGCATTGTATTGTACTCAATATTATGCATTTGACAACTTGCAAATAGGGGTGGAAACAGTCTAGGCCAAGCTAGGCTATACAAGGACTAAGCCTGGTCTGAAAAAAGGATTCAAGGCCCAAACCATACCTGTTACCTGTCATGGGCTTATTTGTTTGTCTGAGCCTAGCCTTTTTAAAATCCCGTTATATATTGTTAGCCTACTTAAAGGCCTATTTCATATTAATGTCTTACAATAATAATCTGACTAATTTTTAAATAGATTAACAAGCTAATAAGCTGATGAGATTAAGTTCTATTTTGAGATTTGACATGACATTTTAGAGATTTATGAATCTATATGACATCCTATTTCAATTATAGTGTATTTTATAATAATATTGAAATATGCCAAAAATTCATGAAACTAAAATGTTTAAATTAATGGAAATGTTTTAACACGGTACAAATCTAATATCTAATAATAATAATAATAATAATAATAACAACAACAACAACAATTGTAATAAATAAATATTATTCATGTTTACTTAAGTAGGCCGCCGTGGTAGGTCTAAAAGGCGTCTTTGTGGCCTGAAGCATGGACTCTTTAGCTAAATAGGCTTCTAACTAAGTCTTAGCCCTGTCCATTTTAAAAAAAGATCGGCCAGGCCTAGGCTTGATGTAGGCTGGGCTGTAGGCCTCTGTTGCTTGGTCTGGCCTATTTCCACACCTAATTTCAAACCCGGTTGTTGCATATATAAAGAGGGGATTTAAAATGAAATTCCAGCACTTATATAACCAGCTCTAGAATATGGCTTCTTGACATAAACCATTTCTATTACCATTCACAACATTTAACTATATTGGCAACCCTCTATAAGTTTGTTGAATCATTGTAAGTTTTTTTCCCATAAAAAGTGAAAAAATAAATAAAAGAAAAACTAAAACTAGGTGGGTAGTTCAAATAGGAAATTTATAGGAAACGAACCTTGTCCCTAAGATAACGTATGAACTCCTCAAAATTTGCACGCCAAAGAAATGACTCCTCTTTTGCTGCACCAAATTTCTATACATGTTTAAAATATCACTAGCAAAATAATAAGTCTACTCGGTTCTCACAGAAGCTGACAATAGTCTTACCAACATTTTCTGCAACACTTATATCAGCTAGCTTTGTTTCTCCATCACTACTACATCCTGTATATGCAGTAAGTGAAAATCTGATCATATCCCCACGCTTTGCAGCTTCCACAACACGATGTTCCTCTGGCACTTTGAAAACCTATAGGTCACAAACGATGAAATGAAACAGCATCAGCAAAATTCTTATTCAGATTACAAGAGTGAACACTATGCTGTGGTATTTTCAATCAAAATGGTGAATGATGACATAAAAAACCCATGAATTATCTATTTTCTAACACTCATTTTCTATTTTTCATATATGCAACTAATGAACCATAAGTCTACCTATAAAAATCCTAAACGAAAACAATTAATGAAGCGTTAATTGAGTATCGTACCTAGTAAATTGAACTCATTGCTCGCATTTTCTTAACCTAACTTCATGTCTAATTGATGTTCCAGAAAAATTACTCAACTTGGGTATTATTATCATAGATAATTACTAGATATTTCCTTGCTCAAAAGTCAAAAGAAAAATAAGTAAAAGCTTAAAATGTAAACTCATTTTTTATAATGAAGACAAATCACAAAAATCAGAGAGAAATGAATATACCGAATCTCCCAAAAAAGAAGAACAAAAAACAAAACAATATTTAAAAAAGAGAAAATCAATCCAACAATGCTTCCTGATTCCTCAACATAACTGACTGAACCCCCATTAGAAAGGGCCTGTGCTTTAAAAAAAAAATAAAAAGACACCAAATGCCTAATTTATCTCGAAATCATTGATCAAGGCCAACTCAACCACTTATAGAAAATGACACAAGTAAACAATTACCCGGGCCTTCTTATTAGAAGTAGAACGACTCTTCTTATCATCTCCCTTTTCTTCAAGTATCGTAGCCTCGGGGACTGGGCAACGTTCAACATATCGAGCTCTAAGAAGTCTACAAAGGCTCTCTCGTACAACATCTGGAGTCATTGCATTTTCTGAAAATGAAAGCACATGATTTTGAGATAGACATGTCGCAAAGGATTCACTGTTTTGTGACACATAGTTGAGCTAAACAAGTTTGAATTTCGGTACTCTTAACATGTAAATGTGAGAAAATTAACCATTTAAAATAAAAACACATGCCTTTATCTTCACTTGCCATCTCAGCCAATTGTTTCAAGGTAAGTCTACCATCGCGGAGCAAACCCTTAAGAATCGCTACACACTGCAAAACAATTGAAAAAAAAAATATACTTTCATCATTTTAAGCCTTGAATCAAAAAGCTTCAAAGAAAAGCAAGGACCAAACCAACCTTAACATCAAGTTCCTGCGACACAATCTCCATGAATTTTGGAAATCTCAGTCGATGGATTATGTTATCAAACAACACCAAGTACTTCGGCTTAACAACTCTCGACCCATCTTCATCACCAACTACATTTATAATCATCACCAAACCAACTTTATTATCCACCAATAAACCGTCAAGTTTAATTAGTATACCCTGTCATTAAGTTGTCATATTCATTAATTGACAACAACACATCATGCATCATTGTATGCATGTGTAAAATAATTGTAAACTGACAGAGTATACTAATTAAATTATAAAATATAATTTGATTGCAAATACACTAATTTGATCGCAAATACACATGATTTATCAAACTACGACATAACAAACACATTTTACGACCAAAACCGTAATTTAGAATTACCTTCGGTGAATGCTTGAACACAATTGTGTTGAATTAAGACAAGCAATGAGTTCTTAACATGCTCATTGGAAAGTTCGGTGTAGCGAGCAACCAGTTCCAACGTGAGAGGTCCATTGTTAAGTAGTTTTTCAGCAACATTCTGAATACACAGAAAAATCAACAATATGTTACATGAATCAGCGATTAACGAGAGAGGAAGAGTGAGACGGATACATACGGCGACGATTTTTCCGAAATGGGCGGTGATGAGATGAACGGCGAACTTGATTCCCCACTGTGAAACCATTTTCTGGGGAGAGAGACGGCGGAGAAGATTGAAGAGAAAGGCGCGGGAAGGGAGTTAGGGTTTTTCAGAGGTCGTGGCCACTCTTAAGCAGGCTAATATTGTAGCATAAACGATTATCACATTAATTTCTATCACAGCGACATGGTAAGGTTTTTTGCAATTGAATAGTTGGTCACGAGTTCGATTCTTATAACTGCTTTTTTTTATTCTCGTAACTGCTTTTTTTGTGTTTTTTTAAATGAATACGAGAATTATTTAGTAGTTTGACCTAAATCCAATGATATGAAAAACAATAAAAATAAATATACAAAAAGTTTTTTTTTCACCTCCATGCTTTTCGCACACCCTCCACGTTTTCCAAATTTACTTTGGATTGATCATATAATCTTAAATATGTTTAATCCTTTTCGGATTATAAAATTCAAAAAACGTCTAAATTGTACGTGACACCAATGGAAAATGTAGGATTTGACCATTGAAAACATAGATAATTATATCAAAATATCAGTATATATAAAAATGTGTTTTGCTCCCTAATCATATACAATGAACTAATCTTTTGCAAGGTTTATGGCATCATATTCCACACTCTCAAGGTTATCGTCTTCAACTTTATAACATGTTCAACTTTCTTATCATCATCATCCTTCTCAAAGTTTTCAATTATCATCACATAGGAGGATTAACCGGTGGTACTTCAAAAAAAAAACACTAGGATGAGCCACATATGTTGGCCTTCCTAACATTTGTGAAGGATCATTCGGTCTTTGTTGGTCTTTGATGATGACGGTTGATCCATACTGTCAAAAAATAGATCAAACATAATTTTAATGAGTAAACCACCAAATCAGTCACTAACTATGTGAGACACTCCCTCAAATAGGTTTATGAGGTTATGAATATTTCAAAAATGTCTTTGATTCTATAAAATTGTTAAGTTAGTCTCCAGATTTAACCACTTACTATCAACTAAGCTAACATATTTTAATAACTTACAATTATTTGGTTTGATATCTTTAACCACTTACTACCATTTTGGTCGCTAACATGTTTTCATAAGGACTAATTTGAGTAAAATTTGACATAGTCAATGACCTTTTTAAAATATTGATAATACCATGGATCTATTTGATAATGTCTTATAAAGTTAGGGATTAATTTAGTAATTTTTTCTAAGAAAAATTTCTCATTGTTTCAAATTAGGCCCAACTCTAATCAGCTAAATGTGCTAATGAGTGACACACATTTTAACAAGTTTGATGATCTCATCAACCTCACACAATGGTAGTAAAATATTGATCTACAAATTACAATGGATACAAATTACAAACTCAACATACACAACACCTTTCACCTCAAAATTCTATAATTCGTCTTATAAACAATGACACTTAACATAGGTTAAAGGTACAATATTCTTCAAAAGAACAAAACATAAGAAAGGAATTTGAAAAATGTAACACTTCTTAGTGTTAGTTAAATATTATTTAAATATATATAAAAAAATTCACTTTTCTTTACAATATCTTAAGATACGTTAAAAAAATAGAAAAAATATGACATTATTGGAAGAGTTTATAACATATGCCTAGTGCCTACTCATAGAATAATCCAAGTCTCATAGCATTTTCAAAAATATTTAAGCCAAGAGAATAATTTGGACCGATAGAAACTCTAATTTCTCTTTAAATTGCCTTTCTTCTTTATTCGTCAAGGAGGGGTGGTTTTAGGTCATTTTTTGACCTAAAATCACCCCTATACATCTTTTTTCCTCTTTTCTTTCAATCTAAATAAGTGGTTTTCACATATATCAAGTTTTTCCTTTTGTGTTTTTGTGATTTCGTCGTCTAATTGCGGCGTTGTGTTGTTAGTTGTCTTGGGCGACATTTGGTTTCGCGTCTTGTCGCGGTGTTCGTTTAATTCATATTGAAAGATCGACGTCAGTCAATTACAAGTTTAATCAATGATTTGGGCGTCAACGTTACAGATTCGGAAGCATGGGAATTTCAGTGACTTAAATTTTATCATATTATTTGTAGGCATTTTGTACAAATATCATTTTTCATGAATGAATATCGTTTTGTTTTTGTCAAAAAAAAAATTGGACCAACTACTATGATAGGAGACCATAATTTTTATTTTTTTTTGAAGGAGATAGAAGACCATAATTATGCTTCATTATAAGAAGAGAAAAAGTTGATTTTCTATGTGACCAAAAATTTTTAATTTTTTAATTTTCTATGTTAGGTTTTTTCCCATATAATAGTCTGATGAGGCAGACGGGTGGTGGCAGAAGTTGAAGGTGAAGCCACAGAGTCCGCCACTGATTGTTGCATCTGTTGAATGCTATTCAGTTTCAAACGTCTTTTGTTGAGAATCCATCACTAGCGCGGTTCACGCCTTCGTCTCGCAAAGACCATGTTATTCACTTTCTACCAAATAAAAAAAGACAATGTTATACAATAGTATTTCTTTTTATGTCAACATCAACATGTGTTTATAGGAAAAAGTTTAGGTAACACCAGTATGAGAGCTCGTTACAGCAGCCTTCTAGACTCAAAACTTGCATATTATTAAGTTGGCATACATTTGTGGAATGATCATATATGTTATTTTTAACATATTATTACTCTCCATTGAAAATTAGTATTAACAAAATAAAATTGTGCACAATGCAAAGGAGACACACAATACGATACCAAGTGATTATTGTTTCCTTCAACAAACAAAAAAAGTGATTATGTTATAAAATATTTTAATTTTCAATTTGAAAAATAAAAGAGGAAAAATGAAAATGGGAAAGCATATTTTCATTTTCATTTTTACTGGCCAAACTTTTTTGAATCTTAAGACACATAAGGTTTGACAAACTTCTACGACATTATAATTTACTTGTTCTTTTTCATCTCCCCTTCCCTATTCACATTGAAAAGTCTATGTCTAGAACTTTTTCTTTCTTCTGCGTCATAATTTCCGCAGAAAATCCGCTATAAATGCACTAGCCATCGACCCTCATAAACGGCATTCCTCCAAGCACAAACTTGTTATTAACAAGTTATTACCAATCACCTTTGGCCAATAGTTCAAGAGTCTTTCTTCTACTAACCATATGGCCTCTAAATTTATCTTAAGGAGCTTACTTATAGCTTCCCTTGCAATTTCTCTTGCTGTGCAAGGCACTCTTGGTAAGTCTTCAAATTTATCTTCAACTCCTTAACTAGAATATCATCATGTTTCTCTTTCCATCCTATAACAACTGTCATACTTACATACAAAACAAATGTTTCGAAAAAAGAGTGTCACTTTCATTTTTCAACATAGTTTAATTGATGTTTACAATTGTATCTTCTGATTAATATTATTTTCATCACTTTCAATCTATTATTTTCTCTTTTCATTTATGATAATGAAAATACATCAATGACTAACAAGAATGATTTAGTGGAATCATCATTCTATTTGTTTCATTTTTATCATATTTTTTTAATCAATGTGAAAATGGTTGTTGTGGGATGGATGAAGTATATCAATACCTCTTACTCAAAGAGTTTATTAAACTAAACCATTTAAGCTTAAATTGGAGACTAATGTTAATTGAATGTGGAACCTCTATGGCCTTAAATATGATCTGCAACTGAAATATTACTGTCCCTATGGCCTATGCCCTATGGCTGTAGCAACATAATAAAGTTGTAGAGGATCCGATTTCATAGATATATAATATTTATTTGATAAACTAATGAACTAATATGGTAATGGTGAATTTGATGCAGGAGGGATAGAATGTGAGAATCTGAGCAAGGAAACATGCTCATTTGCTGTTTCATCTAGCAGCAAAAGGTGTGTCCTTGAGAAACATGTGAAAAGAACAGGGGAGGAAGCATACACATGCAAAACATCAGAGATTGAAGCTGATAAACTAAAGGATCACATTGAAAGCGACCAATGCATCAAAGCTTGTGACTTAGACAGAAAATCACTTGGAATTTCATCAGATTCTCTTCTCGAGTCTAGCTTTACAAAAAAGTTGTGTTCCCCAGAGTGCTACAAGAGTTGTCCAAATGTTGTTGATCTTTACTTCAATCTTGCAGCTGGTGAAGGTGTGTTTCTTCCTAAGTTATGTGAGGTTCAAGGTGGAAATGCTCGGCGTGGAATGGCTGAATTGAAAAGCTCTGGTATTGTGGCACCAGGACCTGTGCATTCAGTGCAGTTTGTAGCTGAACCTCCACAGCCATTTAGCTCTGTGCAGTTTGCAGCTGAACCTATGGTTGCCCCATCGGACCCACCATACTAAGTGCATGTTTGGATTCACAACGAATTTGGTAGGATCACGGTCGATCTGCAAAGGAACACTAGAGTGTCAACAAAAATCACAATGTCACAATGATTTCTTCTCTTCAAATGTAGTGTGGTTTCGAATGAAATAAATTGTTTAATTAATACATAGCAAAAGAAATTTGGAGTACTAGCTTATTAGATAGCTTGTTACACTATATATTAAGCAAATTGAGAGAGATTTACTATATGTTTAGTTTAATAGTTTGTACTACTAATATGAAGTTTGCACCTACATAGGAGTGTTTTGGAATATCGCTCTATGGGGTAATATGTAAGCAGTTGGAAGTGGAATAATTTTCTTTTATATAAAAATGGAAGAAGATGAATATTATATTTTTAAGTCTTTTCTTCTTACATTTAGTTTTTGGGTACTTTGGAGCTAAACTTTTCCTTACATTACGGAATAAACTTCTTCATGAGTTCATGTCTCTAACCTGAAAAGATTATATATATGCACGTCAAAGGAATCTCGAACAATTTTTATCCATTACAAAACCAATCAACTATAGAGACTCTACCCTCTCCAGACAACTCTGTTTCCAATCCTTCAACCTAACTAACAAAAAAGGTATCTCATATTTTTAGTAACAAATTAATTTCTTAGATAGTGGCAAGTGTATATGAAGAAAAGCATATGGGTGATAATTATCTGTTATATTATTATGAGGAAGAAAAGGGCTCCTTTTATAGGAGAAAAAATACAAAGTCAACTCCTTTATTTTAGGAGTAATATAATGACTCTTAAACA
>Ga0315913_1004707_pt1 | contig 16534 bp, 7 predicted proteins | sample MpolsnodulesMG_FD_207736 | JGI IMG/M metagenome (GOLD analysis project Ga0315913, IMG submission 207736) | Medicago polymorpha root nodule microbial communities from Los Angeles, California, United States - small nodules | ecosystem: Host-associated > Plants > Roots > Nodule | place: USA... | reverse complement strand
AGAGCATCTACAATGGTAGTACACGTAGGAACTCCTTAAATAGATCACATATGTACACATCATTTATTTATAATTTTTTTATTAAAAATATCTATTAAAGACTCAATGACAATACACTAATAGGAACTTCAATTAAAGATATTTAAATAGATCGTACTAACTTTACAACATTATACATAAGTAATTTATTTTGTAACCAAAAAGAAAATACATAAGTAATTTATTTATTAAATTATAAATTACCTCATAAAAATATTATTTCTTTATAAAGTGAGATCAACTTATACATATTTTATTACTTCTTTTAAACGTGAGTTTTTATTTTTTTTAGAGAAAACGTGAGTTCTTATATAATTGTTTGTTACTTAATAGGTATCAATTTTTTCTTTCACCAACGAGGTCCTTAATAGAAAGAAGTTCTTGTTAGATAAAGGAACCCCGACTAAATATACTCTTATACGTTTTTCATAGCGTATAAAAGATCAAATACTTAACTTATTATGAGCCAGAAGAAGTACAAAGACATCATAATTTTCACTCAATAAAATGATCCAATCCCAACGCTGTATATTCATCGGAGAAAATGACAAACAATTAGACGTAGAAAGATAGAAAAAACATATAGAGTGCGCTGTCGTTGTTTATCTCACATCTCAATGTTGCATTGCATCTCACTGAATCAAACCAGATTCCTGTCTAGGTTCGGTTGAATATACCCTTTTTTCTGACGTCACAACATGCCAAATGATTACTACCCTTTATGTCTTCATCTGATGAAGATAATTTTATTTTAAACTAGAGGCTCATTTTGTAACCACAAAAAAAAAAAAAAAACTAGAGGCTAAATCGAATATTTACCGTAATCTGTTACTATAGTACGGAGTTGTTTTTATCTATGAACTTGGAAGTAGCATCCTCATTTTGTGCTTATGTTGATGTTGTTTTTCTATGTTGGAATTATCATTTGGTTATCTAAACTAAAGCTAAAAAAAATGACAAAAAGATATATACGGTTATTTATTTTTACATCAAATGAAAGTAGAGTATTATCTGGTTGCATCTTGTTGTATGACAATCAACAAAAGTGAAGTTCAATCACACATCACAGTACAACTAATAATGTCATATTCGTTCTATAAAAAAAACTAATAATTCCTACTCATAAATATATATAATTCATATATGCGGAAGCAACAGTTTATATACCAATACAAAAAAGTCGATATGATAATATTTATAAATCACACGACTATTTTCAATATATCAAATATTAATGTAGTGCTTTGTAGCACAGATACTTGTGAAAAAATGAAGTACTCTGTACTGAAAATTGGAAGGCCATAATAAAAAGGTTGAGGTTTGCATTAGGGATTTAGTGTGTTTCAAATTTTATCGAAATTGGTTTTAATTAACCATTAAATTTTGAAATGAATTAGTTTTACTTTAGGTTTTTTTTAAGGATAATTTTATTTTAATTTGTACGACATTGATGAATGTAAGTTAGTCTACATTTTTGTACCAAAAAAAAAAAAAAGTTAGTCTACATTCACCTAAATAGTGTTGTCTCATCATATCACATGCCACGCCATCAAAATTGATCTCGTACTTTTGCATGGGACAAAATGTCAAATATATTGAGAAAATAGGGAACAAATATCGAATTAAATGGAGAGATAAAAATTACAAATTGCATAAAATAGGGAGATGGAGAGACTACATTAAACCAACTTTTTTAACGACATATTTCCTTCGGTCACTTTTTTAAGTAAAAAAGAACATTTTAGACTCATTAAATAACTAATGTATCCGATCACATTTATACATAAAATACATTAGTTATTCAATGTATTTGAAAATTTGTTTTTTGCTTATAAATGTGACCGGAGTGAGTACTCTTTAATATATTATTTTGCTCTAGAAGGCTGAATTAATGCTTCAAATTTTTAGTGAAAATATGTGGAATGATTTTTTTTTTTGAATAAAAGGAAATATTGATTAAAAAATAGTCTATAATAGATTTTTTTAGCAAGTTTATTATTTTAGAAATAATTTTTTAGTTCTGTTATAATATCTAACCTTAAATGTTTTATAATTAATAATTACACTTTACCTTTTAAAACAAGAGTTTAACAATTTTATACAAACAATGAATAATTTCTTCTTATGTTGTAATACTAATTTTTTAAATTTCCGGCATTCCGCACAAAATTCTATGTAAGAAGACTTTTTTTTTCTTTCTTGAGAGGTCTATATAACAAGACATGATTACATGTTTGTGTTTTTATTAAATAATTTAATGGTTAGAAACATACCTTTAAGATGAATAAGTGAATTGTGCGGAGTTTCAATCCGGCCTCTACATACATGGGTGACCTTGAGGGAGGGTGGGTGGAGTGGTAACCCAGAACACTGTTTTTTAGGGGTACCAAAATTATTATTTTTACTTAATAGTTAGTATCATATAAATATATATCTTTTTTAACTCGTTTTGATTAATTCTATGTAAAATCCTAAAAAATTTCTATGTAAAATATATTTTTAGAGAACATCGATTATAAATGACTCTTTTGCAACAATAAAAATAAAAGAAAAAACATATTTGAGTCATTAAAAGGGCACAAGCGCATTGACTCGTCCAGGTAGTCATGGCAATGGGGCGGGGGTGGGTACGTGTTTTACATTTTCCGTTCCCGTACCCAATTCTTATATACTTACTCGTTACCTTATCCATATCCAACAGAGATGAGAAATTGAACCACATCCCCGTCCCCGATGGGTTCACGCATCCCCATCCCCACATTGAATAATTTTTTTAAAATAAAAATAGAAGTTTTTTTGTAACCCCTAGAGAAATGTTGTAATGCATTATCCAGTAATATGCTCACTTTAACATTTGTTAGACAGATTGATTTAGTTGCTCATTTAAATATCCATGGTAATGTTTATAACACGGCAAATATCGAACAAAATATCAAGAAATATCAATATAAAGTAATTTTCTTCATTCGGGACGGGTTTGGGTATGGGTTCGGGGTGGATACCTATATACCTGTTACCCGTCCCATACCCGTGTTTTGAAATCAGGGAAAACCCGAACCCAGTCAAAACGGAGAAAAGCCGTCAGATTGGGTTTGGTTCGGACGTGTAACCACATGTATGGGTTTTGTTGCCATGCCTACGTCCAGGACATAAAAAATCTCAAGTCTTGCCCAATTTGTATATATTATACAATGCCTCTTACCAATTGAGTTAAACTCACGGAAACGTTTATGTAATTGTTTTTTAATTATATCAATGTATACTAATTAAACTACTTTAAAAACTTCACATCAATTTACAAATATTATACTTCATCCTCTATCAAATTAGCATTAAATGTGTGCATTTGATTCAAATTTAGACTAAATATACAAACAATTTTATTTATATTTGAGACCCGGATATATTATGTTTCATTAGATTGTTATCAAACTGTATTCTATTCGAGTTTAATTATGATATATTAGTGTAAACTTATTTTATACGTACACATCTAATGACATGTTGTTATATCAATTAATGAATGTCTTCGTGAGCTTAACTCAGTTGGTAGGGACAATGCATAATATATGCAAGGTTCGGAGTTCAAATCCCAACCACCATAAAAAATATCAATTAATGAATATGACAACTCATACTTTTTCTCACACACACACACATATATATATTATTATAATAATAATCTTTGTGCCTTTAAGACACAAGATAAGAAACCCAACATAGTAATTTTTTGTTGAAATGTGTGCATTCAATTTAATTTTTTAATTTGTAATAAATAGAATGCACAAAACTTGAAGGAATATTTCTATTTTTAGGTTTCTTATCTTGTGCCCAAAAGGCACAAGTTAACATGACCCTAATAATTATACATGCATACTAAATAAATTATGTATTCTATTCTATTTTTATAATTAGGTGCTGCTAGCCTATTACTTTAGTACTCCCTCAAGTCTATTTACAAAAAACATTTGATTTTTTTTGATTTATTGAATAATTGACGTATTTGATCTAAATTGACGTATTTGATCTATATTTTAGACCGGATACATCAATTATTCAATAAATCTAAAAAAATCAATAATTTCTTATAAATAGAATCAGAGGAAGTAATTGATTAAATGCTAACCAATAAGGAAAAATACACCAGCCTCAATTATGTTTTCAGCTATATAGTCAACAGAGGATTTGAATGCTAATTAAATGAACAACAGATCAAGAAATGTATGCAGACACTAATATGAATCCAATTCATAGTTACTCTTTATTTTGGTATAAATCCGGGATATCGTCAGCAATTAATCATGTACTTATGGGACTGCCAGTTTCAAATAGATACTCCCTCTTTCCCTTTTTATGATTTCAAATAATATATTAAGAAAAATTAGAAGAGTTTAATTTTTATGCACTTGTAAAGAATTTTACACTGTCGATTTATCATAGCCATTTATGTCCCTGATATTAAAAGAGATTAAGATAAAAGTCAAATGATTATGATGATTTACAATGTAAACTTTTTTTGGGTGGTGGTCGGAGTTTGAATCCTGGACCTTGCATATATTATGCATTGTTTCTACCAACTGAGGTAAACTCACGAGAACTCACAATGTAAACTTTTATCACATCATCATAGTAGTTGAATTAAATCCAAATTCAAATGTAATTATGTGCATAACTATTATTAAATTTAATCTTGCTTTTTCATATTCCGATATAAATTAGTAATTTTAATTACGGTTATGTTTGAAAAATAACAATAAATACATCTAAAGATTTAAAAACTTGCTTATATTTAGGGTCATTTTTTCTTTCTAAAGGGTGATTATAATTAACAACGGAGGAGGAAGTATAAATTTTCAACCGATTTAATGGACTATTTTAAACTCCCTTCATGTTAAAGTGAATGTCGTATAAATTTACTATTTAAAAAATACAATGAATATAAAAAAAGAGAATAACCATTTTACTTAATCATTGATATATATTAACTATTTGGGTAACAAATTCCTAAAAAAAAACTATTTGGGTAACAAAATTAAATAGTATATGTATCTGATCTAAAACTTGGACTAAATACATATAAATCAGAGAGTATAATTCGTAAAATAACAATAACTAATGTTACATATATAAATTGAAAAATCACATTCATTTTGAAACATTCACACACTCGACTATATCACTAGCCGTAGATCGAGATCCAATATCGATCTTATGGCCGTCGATATAGTAAATTACATGTCATACACATTAACTCAAGATCACTCTAATTTTGTATTATTTAATATAAACAGTATTAAAATAACTGAAAAATATTAAATAAAACAATGACACGTGGCTGATACCAATTAGCATAGGGAACATTATGATTTATGTCATATGGAATGTGGACTCACTTCCATCCAGATTCATAGTTGTTAGCTTCCAAAGTTTCTTGTATATATTATCTTCCTATGTTCTTAGTTTTTCTTTATGAGAGTAGACCCCCCATTTTCACTGAATCTCTCCCATCTTCATCATTAGGTGCATGTGCCCTGAAACAAAGGAGAAACAGAAAGAGCATCTTTGTGTGTGAGAAATGGAAGGAATTAGTGTCTTGAAGAAAAGTTGTAAAGGAAAGAAAGAAGATCTCTATCATGTTATTCATAAGGTTCCTTATGGTGATACTCCTTATGTCAAAGCCAAACATGCTCAGGTAGGTGTACTATTTTTTTTCTTTTTTTTTGTTGTTTGCTTAATTAATATGCATTATTGTATGTGGAAATTGCACCATCGTTATCCTTTTTAATTTGATCTTTAAATTTTATGTTACATTCATTGTTTCAGTTCTGGAGATTTATAATTCACTATTTTTAATCATTGACTTTAAATTGAAGTATGTGATGTGAAACAGTTATACTTTTCAGTTAATTTACTATTACCTTTTCAGTAGTGACAAAGTAACTTTAATTCTTACATCTTACTCCCTTTATAACAGAATATAGGCAGTAAAAGGCAGGTAAAAAGTCAAATGTTTTTTATCCAAATCTTGTAAGAAAATATTTGGCTTTTTGAATCATTTTGCTTATATTTTGTTCCGGAGAGAATAGACCTATTATATAGTGTCTTTCTTAAGATTCAGGGAATCTTTCAGATTTAAGGATTCTCTTTTATTTAAGATTCTTTTTATTATTTTTAAGTTATTTATGACATAAAAATATTCTACTTTTTTACATTCTTTGGTTATTACATGATTAAACTTTGAAGTTTAGTTTTCAATTATTGAAGTATTTTTCATGTAAATTAAGCTTTAATATTGAATAATGATATCAATGTGTATGAATTCAGTTGGTGGATAAAGATCCAGAAGTAGCTATAGTGTACTTTTGGAAGGCAATCAATGCTGGAGACAAAGTGGATAGTGCTCTCAAGGATATGGCTGTTGTGATGAAGCAATTAGATAGAGCTGAAGAAGCTATTGAAGCCATCAAATCTTTTCGAGGTCTTTGCAACAAACATTCTCAAGAGTCACTTGATAATGTACTTCTTGATCTTTACAAGGTATATCCAAACATGTGCATATGATGTTCAATTATCATATTATGGTCTTTTTACTTACTCTTTAATTATCGGTCTATGTTGTTTCATATTGGCATGTAAATAAAATTTGATCAAGAAAGTATTGATACAAACATTGAACATGACATTGACACCGGTAATAATGTTAAAAAACTAGAAGTTATTGTATAATCACAGGTGTCAGTGTCGAACCATGTCTGACATGACACATGGCTAAAACTCGGACACGCCTTTCATATAAAATGTCAGTTGGTAGTAAGCATTTGTCAATAAACCTAATTTAGTTTTTGTGTAAATCAGAAATGTGGAAGAATAGAGGAGCAAATTGAATTATTGAAAAGAAAGCTAAGACTTATCTACCAAGGTGAGGCCTTTAATGGAAGGACGACAAAGACTGCTCGCTCTCATGGCAAGAAGTTCCAAGTTTCTATCAAGCAAGAAACTGCAAGATTATTGGTACTTAAAATCATTGACTTTTTTTAATCTAACTTTACACTATTTTCCTTTTGCTTTAAGATTAAACCAAACATGTGTTGATTCAAGTTAACTTTTCTTTTTTGATGTGATTGATAAAGTTATCTTGACACTATTGTTTTAGTCCCGGTAATATTTGAACAATATAATTTAGTCCTGCAATACTGTTTTTTTTTCTTCTGCTTTAGTTCTTGTACAAATATTTTTACTTTTCATCCTTGTAAATATACTACATTTTGCTTTTGATCTCTTTGTTTTGTTTTAGTCCTTGCAAAATTTAATTATATATGAATTGGTCCTTTTATAGAGTATTTGATTTTAGTCCTCCAATAAGAGTGAGATAAAGAACTAAATAAATATTACAACATATGACAAGACCAATTCCTATAAGAACAAATTTTGCATGGACTACCTTTAAAAAAAATTTGATAAACCAATGGAGATCAAAAGCAAAACAGGTATATTTGCCAGGAATAAAATTAAAAACATATTTTTATAAGGATTAAAAGCAAACAATGATATATTTGTAGAGATCTAATGCATATTTAAGCCTAACAAATATTCCAAATTTTAAAATAAAATAATATGGACTAAAACAATTTTTTGTAATTCAGAGACTAAAATCAAATAAATATTTTCACAGAGGCTTTAAGCAAAAAAATTGGTCTAATTCTTTCTTTTCTTTTTTGGGTACAAAATTGGTCTAATTCTTTTATCTAGGAATTCCATTTTTTTTCTTCAACCCAATGGTATCACATCATAATACATTTTATGTAGAAATGATTATTTTTTGGCTCAAGGTTCAATGAAATTTTTTTTTATCAAGGTTCAATGATTAACACATTGATTGATTGTTTAGGGAAACTTAGGATGGGCCTACATGCAAAAGACAAACTACATGATGGCTGAGGTGGTTTTCAAGAAAGCACAAATGATAGATGCTGATGCAAACAAGGCTTTGAATTTAGCCTTATGCTTAATGAGGCAATCTCGTTATGAGGAAGCCTATTTAATTCTTGAACAAGTTTTACAAGGAAAGCTTCCAGGGTCTGATGAAATCAAGTCCAGAAATAGAGCTGAAGAATTGCTCGTAGAATTGAGTGCCAACTTGCCACAACCTAAGTTTATGGATGATTTAGGTCTTGATGATGACCTTTTGAAAGGAATTGATGGATTACTTAATGTTTGGAGTCCAACTAGATCAAGAAGACTTCCCATCTTTGAGGAAATATCTTCTTTTAGAGATCAATTGGCATGTTAATATTTGTATTCATGTTCTTATGTTGTATATATTGTCTTAGGTCTAGGTTTGGGCAAATAGTCCATTCTCTTCTCCAATTTCCTATTCTTCCTTTGCCCTTTTTCTCCTTAAAATGGTGAGGAAAAATATAGAATAAGGTTTGCTTGTATTTGGTAAATTAATGATGAATAATCGCGGTCCTGTCAACTTGTCAATGTTTCTTCATTTCCAAGATTCTTGAGTATAGGGAGACAAGTTTTCGTGCTCTTCCTTATTGTCGTTTTATTTGGAAAGTGTTGAATTCCCAAGGAATAAACATTGTCACAAGTTTGCTCAAGGGACAATCTGATTGGAGTGGCTTTGATTAGTGTGTTGTGCACAAAATGCACTATGATCAGGATGTTAATAAGAATTGGTACTACACTGAGAGCAAGTTTGGATGGTGGTACTATGATCATGTTTTTGTTTCTGCTGGTGAGATTTCGGTTGATGAGGTGCAGGCTGCAATGGATGAGGGCGTTGTTGCAGGTGATGATGAAGTGATAGGTGAAGCTGAAAGTGAAGATGATGATCCTGATTATGCTCATCCGGTTGGCTTGCATGTCGTACTTGATTTCATAGCTGAGATGCGTATGTGTATGGAGAACATGTTTGATGCTCAGGATACAAGGCGTACAATGATTGAATCATTAATTCAGAGGATCGATCGAAAACAACAACGCTTTCACCATGTCACCAAATACCTTCTACACCAACTATCCAGACCACCCCTTCAACTCTAACTCAAACCCAAACCAATATGGCTACATTCCCTTTTTGTACTTTGAATTTTATTTTGTCTACTTAAAATCTGATCTCTCTGTTTGGATTATGTTAAGGTGCTTCTGTGAAAAAAATTCTACTTCTGCTATGTTACATACATTTGGTACTTCTGCTATGGTACTATAGATTTAGGTATCATGTTAAAAATTCTACTTTAATTGATGTATGATTTGGTATTTGTGATGCATGTCTTTTAGCCCTCATTTTTTTATTATCTATATGTTTGGTATTCTTTCTAAATTTTTATGGTTTGAGTTATTGCTCTATATGGTTTGAGCATTTTTTATGCTAGTTTTTACACTTTGTTGCTTTTCTCCTTTGCTGTTGTCAAAGGAGGAGAAGTATTACAAATATTTATGCAAAGGAAGTGTTTTTATGCAAATGAAGCGGCACATGAGAGTTCAACTCAAAATCTTCCTTGGTTGACATCTTAAAAAATAGGGAGTTTCTAATTGCTCTTATCTTTAATTGTCTTAGGTTTTGAGTGATATCTCAAACTTAAGTTAGTTTTATTTGGACGTGTCCCTCCTAGAATTCAATATAATTGCATAATTTTCTTTTGCATATTTGCATAAAAATTTGGTTGGAAATATGATTTAGTTCAAAACTTGGGGCGGAAAACTTTTTATGTAAAGTCTTGGGTTATATAGGAATTTTTACATTTTATAAAAAGAATCGTTCATATGAATCGATTCATATAGAAGAAAGGATCCTGTGAATCTATTTGTTGTAAACAGAAATATTGGATTTTGAAAAACAAAGTTGTGAATTGATTCATAACTATGATGACTCAATTCATTCTTCATCAGAAAAATGATGAATGGTTTCATTATTCATTCTAATCAAATAATTCTTCATATAAACCTATATTTCATTTTTGAAGATGTCAATCTATTCACTAAATGAGTGAATCAATTCAAAGTGTTTTTTCACCATTTTTCAAGTTTTGTTTGTTCTAAAACTCTCCAACATGTAGCATTGTCAATCTTTCTGATATATATTCCCACATATTTTACAAGTATATATTGAAAACATTTTCTCATTCTCTCTACACTCTCTCACTCTCACATACTCTCCTTGAAAAAACTTTGTAAAGAAAAACATTTGAGCTTTGAATTTTGTTAGGGGGATAGAATATGATATTGTATGAATTGTTTTCATTTAAGGATTTCAATAGTGAGTTCAAGATCTAAAGACAAAAGGAATAAGAGTTATTTTCTCCTCCAAGGAGAATTAAGGGAAATTTTTTATAGTAAAAATACGAAGGAATTCAAGGAACATCTTACGGGGATGTATTGGATTATGATTCTAAGAGATTTTAAAAGACTTTTTAATTATGAAAAAGTATTGTGGTATTCAATCAAGACTCTTTGTAATTTAAAAAAAGTCTTATGGTATTCAATCAAGACTCTTTGTCATTTTAAAAAAGTCTTGAGGTATTCAATCAAGATTTTTCATCACTTAAAAAAAGTCTCATGGTATTCAAAATCATTCAAATTTCAAAGGATTGTTTAATAAATTGGATTTAGATGGATTTTGTGGGATTTTCTAGTGAAATTTTGACAAGAAAAAGTCTTTCATGAAGACATGAGATTTTTTGGGATTGTTTTTCTTTTAAAAGTTTACTATCTCTTTCTTATCTCTTCTCCCTTCTCTCTTTTCTCTTCTCTCTCTCTCTCTCTCCCTTCTCTGTGTGTTTGGTTCTGAAAAGAAATAGAGAAGATAGAAATAAGGGAGAGAGAGTATAGTAAGAGAGAAAGATAAGAGAAATAGAGTAGATTTGAGGTATTGTTTGGTTTGAGAGAAAGAGAAGAGAGATAGAAAAGAGAGAAGTGTTGATGATTATTGAAAGTACTAAAATATCCTTTTATTATAAACACATCAAGCTCACTTTTTTTAATATATATAGTTTAAACCCATCAATTTCAAGTAATTATTTGATTTGGTAATTTAAAATATAGTCAAATTAATTAAATAATTCAAACTGCATTAGGTAATTTATTTCATTTAAAAAAATAATGAACTTATTAAAAGCTAAATTAACATATGAACTACCAAGAACAAAATTCAGCAGAGAACAAATTTTTTACAAAACTAAGAAGTGGGTCCGAGGGTATTAGTGGAAATTGAGCTTTTTTCTTAGCATTTTTCAGATTTCTTCGCACCTTAGAGAAGAAAAGCAAAAGTGGTGGGTCCCACCATAATTCTATCTCTCTTCTCTAATTCTCTCTCCCCAATTTCTCTCTTGGCAATCTCTCTCTCCCCTATTTCTCTGATACCAAACACAGTGTTAGTCTCTCTCTTCTCCCTTCTTTCTCTATCTCTCTCTCTCCTCTCTTTTCTCCCTTCTCTCTCTAACTCTCTCTCTCTTCCCCCTCTCTCTCCCTCTCTCTACCTCTCATAAAAATAAAATAAAAAATAAGATGATTTTGCATGTGCTTGATTGCTAATTTTGTAGATGTGATTGATCTTTAACAAATTGATTTAGTTCACAATTTTGATTCAATTTTCTCTTCTCAATCACTCAATGGAATTATAATCATCTTGAATGCACAATTATCATAGATTCAATTTTTTATATTTTGTGTTAGTAGCTTTTAATTGTATAAATTCAGGTTTGATTTGAAATTGTTGTGACTTAGCGAAGTAATTGAGTTGTTTTAGATTAAACCATTATTCAATAGTGAATCACTCGATTCAATATTGAATAATTGCATTCATTTGCATTGCTTTATTATTTTTTATTTTTTTAATTTCTTGCAATATTCCATTTGTAGCTTTTACTCATCAACAACAATGTGATTGAATAATTGTTGTGTAGCTTTTCCATTTTTAATTCACTTCCGATGAATAAATCCATGTAGCATTAGATTACTTGAAAATTTTATTAATTTTGGTCAGTTACTTATTCTACTAATATGTGAGTGTTTTGGAATGATGAGATTTACAGTGATTTATATCCTTATAGAGGAATAATTCAAGGAGACCCTCAATCTCTTTACATTTTTATCTTTTGTATTGAGCTACTATTCCAACTAATTAATATTGATTTGAAGCATAAGCTCTATGACAACATCTATCTTACCCTTCTTTTGTGGAAGATTTCATAATATTTGCTTCACCAAAAGAGGGCCAAGTAGAAATTATTCAAGCAATTGTTTATATTTTTTGTGAATGCTCATTGAAAAAGATTATGATAGAATTGTTAGATCTTTCTTTTCTAATAATATGAATTGGCAAGTTAAGAAAGAGATCCGTGAAGCTCTTGGTTTTATAGCACTAACTAATTGTGGGGTAAGTATCAATAACAATTAATAATTAAAACAGTCATAAACAACAACTATAAATTTAGATCTAATTTAGTAACCAAGTGTAAAATGAAAAAAATAATTGAACCTAAGAATAACAAGATAAAAAGATAATAGAGAATCGAGAACAACACAACAAGAATTTGTTCATCTAGTTCGGTCCAATAATGTCCTACATTTGGAGGAGAAATATCTTTCCACTTCACTATCAATGAGTTCTTTACTGAGAGATACAACGGAGTTATAAAAAATTAGATTCAGCAAGCTCTCCAAGAGCATACTTAATTTCTACCATTTTCCCAAATCTCTTCTAGTGACCAAGAGACTAAATGATTTCTCTACCTAAGGTGTTTTTCAATCATTTCCCAACTCTAGAATCTAACCCCAAAAGGAACCAACACTCAACCTTTGATTTCCTATGGATCTCCTCTTTTGATTTCCTTAGATTCACTCAACTTACTCACAAAGACTCAACCTCTCATGTGTTTTCCATATTTCCCAAGCTTTGAATCTCTCTCCAAAAGACATCAACAAATTCCAAAGAGCCCCCTTTTTTTGGGTTTCCAAGATTCACATCTTGACCCTTTGAATCTCACTAAAAGACCATCAACCTTTAATTTATACTCTGAGTTCCCCAAAAGTTACCACCTTTGGTTTCATGAAATTTTCAAGATTCTTCAACAAATAGGTCAAAGACTGTTTATTTAGTGTTTTGTGTTTTTTATTGTTGTGTTGGCTTCATTTTGTTAAAACAACATATTTTGGAAATATGTGGTACGAGATGTCCTAAACATGTAGTAGGACATCTTGACATAAGGTGATGTACCATTTTTCAAATTCTTTGGAGTGATGTAGTTTCGTGTGTGATCTAAGAATATTTGGTTTGTGTTACTTGTGCTCCAAGAAGCGTGTGTCTCTAGAAGTTTTCCTCGGCCGATTTAACTTGTAGTGTGTTTGAAGTTATTTTCAAAATAGACTTGAGATAAATATATTTTGTGCTTCTAGAAGAATTTTGCTAGAAATATAATTATGGACATATGGTTTGTTTAGCTCATGGAAGAAAATGCCCAAGCAGAACAATGGTTATATAAGGAAGACTCAACCCTTTGTCTACTTACGAAATCAAGCTTTAAAGAATCGAGTCATTAGGGTTTCGTTGTTATTGAGTCTTTGTGTTTTGTACACCTCTCTATGCACTGACATTGATCATCAATGTATATAATTGGTTTGTTTTAGTTTGGTTGTACTATGTTCTTTGTATACCACTATAGTGTTTCTAGCAAGAGTTGGTTTGTGTTTTGGAGTTGTTTTTCTATTTTATTGTAACTCTGATTGAGTCAATCACCGTTGATATTAATTTAGAGAAAGTGAGAGGGGTTTCTCATATTTAGGGGGAGTCTTAGATAGAAATACACGAGTAGTATTAGCTGAAGAGACAATGAACAAGGTTTGTTCACATAAGACTAGGAACTCATACTATTGAGAGTGGATTTCCTTTCTTGTGTTGATTCCTCCCCAAATTTAGTTGACGTTGTACCGAACTGGGTTATCAAATCTCTTGTTTTTTTTCATCGAACTTTAGTTTATTTTTTTCTAGTAATTATTGTGCTATTGTCGAACTCGTTGTCCATGACATCGTGTAGAACACATGTTCTACAAGAACCAAAATTTCATAGTATCCTGATCCCAAGCAAATCATGCTAGAATTTTCCCAGATCATGCCACAATTTCAATTCGTACATAATAATGTTGTTGTTTAGCTTTCACAATCACACCACAATTGCTACAAATCGCGACACGATTGCTTACAAACCAACCATTCTCCCAACAACACCAAAGCGTATTGTAACACCCCAATTTTAATTATTAGTTTATTAATATAATTATTATTAGTAGTAGTAGTATTGATGGTTTGACATTATTATTTTATTATTATTTTTATTTGAATTACATCAGTTTTTGACATGTTTGGGTGAGGTTGTTTAGTTAATTGGGATAGAGATAATGGATTATCGGATTAATAAGGATAGTATATGTAAACTAGAGCTTTAATTAATGGTAGTAGATTAATTAAAAAGAGAATGGGAGAAAATAATTTTTAAGAAGAATATAGTCTTTTTAGTGAGAATAGGGAAGTGAGGGTTGCAGATAGTTAATGTATCTAAAGTTTATGTGTGAAAATAAAAATAAATAAATTATGAATTTTTTAAAAGACAAGGGATAGAGTTTCAAAACAACTAAAATCTAAAACTCTCTATAAATATATGAGAATATTAAAAAAAAAAATAGGGTTATATCAAACAGACAAAGATTAGCGATCAAATGAAAACTAGGTTGTGGAGAAAAGAGGCAAAGGAGGAAAAGAGAGAAGAGCTTAGGATGATATTCAATCGTATGAATTAATCAATTCAGCAAACTAGAGGTAAGGGGGAGTTTTATTCAACATAAGGGTTGTGTACTCATGTGGGTAGTGAAGGGTTGTTAATTTTTGTTGTTTTCTCATTCCTTTGATGAATCTATGACTAAATTCGTGTTCTTATATGTTGTTGTATTTATATGTTTGATTTTAGGTTTGAATTGTGATATCTACTTGAATGGAAATTATATATTTTTTTGTATGCTTCAAATCTGTTTGATGTATAATGAGGATTATATGATGATTTATTCATAGTTTTGTGCATCTATTTGAAACCATATGTTCTTATGCCTTATATTGAACCAGATTCAGTATAAGAACATGTATCAACTAAAATGGAATGTATAATTAAATATGGTTTAGGGGTGATTTCAATCTGGCTAGAGAATTCAAATTGTATGTTAGTTGGCTTTCGATTTATCATTTAGTTTTATGTTGATCTTAAAAGTTTGTAACCTTTTAAAATTGAACTAAAAGTGAACAATCCACTAATCTTGGAAATTATTGTTATTCCTAGCTAGGTTTTGATTTTATTTGTTTTGAAAATAGAGATATTAATAATAATATACTATTTAGGAATTTAAAATTCAACATGTGTATTCTTATTTTGCCTTTGGATCGGACACATGATAGGGATTGCTACAACAGTTTTGATTGAATTGTTCTTCACAATAGTTAGCAAGCATCACGTTTCTTTCTTTGGTTTTAGGAGACTTGATTTTATTTCATTTATTTTAAACTAACAGATCTTGTAATAAGTTGTGATTTGGATATTGAATTCCAAGTGTGGTTCAAAACAAAATCAGAAATAATTATGTTTGGGAATTGATTTTAAATAGGCATTACGCACATGAATCAGACAATGTGGTATTTTCTTAAAATTATTTAAGAAGATGATAATAAAGAGATTTATTATTATTTATTCTATTGTGTAAATGCTGAATGTTTGATTTATATAGGAGATGACTATCTGATGATGTATGGTGATGAGTGTTTGATAATATATGATGATGAATGTTTGATGATATTTGATGATGTAAAATTGATGTGTTATTTGACAATGTGTTAATTAAAGATGTGTAATGTCGAGTCATTAAACAATGTGCATTGTTGTATCGATACTTGGGGTTTATGCATTCATGGTCGAGTCTATTTAACGATGTGATTTAACATACTTTGATGATGTTGTATTCAACGATGGTGTTGTCTTTTAAATATTTTGATAGTGTTGTATTTTGAAGATGGTGGGATAAATTCAGTAACATACTTCTGATATCCAAAATTGGTGAGTAGATTTGGTACCACATGCATATAAGTCAAGTCTAAGAGCATTGCATACATTATTGTGTTCAGTGGATGAGTTGTTAATTCCTTAATTGATGATTGACTTTGTTTAAGTGATATTTGTTCATGATGATTTATTAAATGAAGTGAATGTTGAATATCTAACAATGTGAAAATATGATTATCTAATGATGTGAAATAATTTATAGATGAATATATGATTGATGATGCTTATGTGTTTTATGTCTTGTTTCTATTAATTATGCTTATGCGTTTCTTATTTTAGATATATTCTCATCACCGGTTGCAAATTGGATGCCTACGCCCTTGTGGTGGAGATATTCAGGACAAAGTACCGTAGAAGCCGTGAGTTGGAGGACGACAAGGATCTTTTCT
>Ga0315913_1004706_pt1 | contig 16537 bp, 7 predicted proteins | sample MpolsnodulesMG_FD_207736 | JGI IMG/M metagenome (GOLD analysis project Ga0315913, IMG submission 207736) | Medicago polymorpha root nodule microbial communities from Los Angeles, California, United States - small nodules | ecosystem: Host-associated > Plants > Roots > Nodule | place: USA... | reverse complement strand
CGTTGTCCTGGTTGCCATTCTGGGGGGGGGGGCGGAGGTTACATGGTATACAATTGTAATTTAATGACAACAGAAAAATGGGGGTAAAATAGAGTACAATCATAAGTTGCTGCAATTTAGTTTGAAATGAATACCGATTTGGGAATATATACTGTGTTCTGGTCATCAATGTTTTCTATGGATAGTTCAAATGATTCAATTGATTTGTGTTCGGGGTTCAATTTTTTTTACTGATTAATGATTGATTTTATTGAAATATAGTTTAAGTTCTTACTTGAGGCTTGTGGTAGCTTCGGAAATAGATTATTCACCCCTTTTTCCTCATCTGTTAATTAAAATAAGGAATTACAAATAACTTTGGAATATTCTTTTTTTGAAGGAATAACTTTGGAACAAACCACCAAAAGATTAACCAAGTGTGCATCATAGAAGATGATACATCAGTCACTACTACTATAGTTGGATTATTACATGGTTTCTAGAAAGATTAATCTCGTTTGGACTTGAATATATACGTTTTCTCCATTGGAAGTGATCTTGTTTGGAGTCCCATTTCATATCCACATTTCATTAGGTAGATTTGCTTTTGACGTGGGAATACCCCTTTATACCTGGGTGCTTGTTTTTATTCTGTCATCTACTAAAACTTCTTACGTTTACCTTTTTGATAAATTGATTTTTTTTTTTAATTAAGAACCATATGAAACGCACATAAGAAAATGCATCTAAGTTTTGTTTTTTAATATGATTTGACACGCTCATTCTTGGTAAATAGAAAGTCTCAACTTTTTAAAGTTTGTAACGCGTTAAACGAGTTACTAACTATTTAAATGGCAAGAAATCGGCATACTTTCAAACTGTCATTATGTGAAATGTACCTTAATGCAACCTAGTGTGGGACATTTACAGGGAACCGGCTGAACCCAAACCTATGCTTGTTTACTGGCTTATCACTTCCGTCAAAGACTAGCTTTGCTGAATCATCAACTTAAAGGGTTTGAGCCCTCACAACATGAACAATGGTGTGAATCTAAATATAGTATTCTCTAATTTGACCTTCAATGAAATAGTACAAGATAATGCAAAAGTACAATTAAAATTGACAATGGCATCAAATCCATTTGGAGAAAAGGCAAATAGTACTGAAATAATAATAACAGGACTAAACTAAGAGAGAACACAAATTCAACAAGAAAAGTTAGAGAATGATCATCAGATTCTGCACACCCATCCTGGCCAATCACTGCTTCTTTTCATAGAAGGTTGAGAGAATATTCTCTATCACTTACTCACCTCACCCTCCTATCCTCTTGTCCACGTGCTACCATCCTTTTCTGTTATAACAACTAATTTCTGACTTGGCTTCTCTAGCATTACAAGCTCAAGCCAGTTTTCAACCAAAATTATGTTTCAAAAAAACAAAAAAGACCAAAATTACATAACACACAAACACAAATATCAACTCCCCCCTTATACGCGTTTTATTTTGAAAGGAAAACTGCATCAACAATTTAATTAGAACTATATCTAAACTTTCTTTAAAAACAATATAAGTTCAACCATGCCTAAACTCTTATAACATACACTTATTTATACGGGTGTTTTGAAGATAAAAAATAAGATTTGTGCAGAGGGAGAATTGGACTAGAAAATGCTAAAGTGCAAATAGAAAATCCCAAAGTAGATTTTACCCACTGCTTAGATCAAATTATGCTACGCAATAGCTGCTATTTGACAACGTTGTGCACTAAATAGTGTAATAATAGTAATTTGTTCAAATTCTGTTAAACTATGACCGCTATTTGTGTTTTTCCTAATGCTTTCTCTAACAGTTTCTCAATGTTTGTCATTACTTTCTTCTATTGAATGAATGAATGAAAGAAAGTAAAAAAGACTGTGTGAGCTTTAGTTGAAGGGAAACAAAACAGAAGACATTAGTGCCACTTATGAGATTTATAACCACATGATAGCTGCATCTTCAATAGCTCCTGGCTAAATACACAAGGAGTCTTTAAATGTTAGCTTTCTGTCAAAAAATAGGACACTCACAGCAATTTGAAACGTACAAATACAATGCTTTTGACGAACAAGAAGTCAAATATAAATATGCCACCCTCACGCACAATAGCTAGCCAAATATGTTAATGCTGATATAAACAAAGCTATTCAAGTAATTTTGACCTTGTATTAGTTCATAACAAGAACTAAACCAAGCTGCACAAATATGAAAGCTACATCAGAGCCAGTGGAAACTCTATTCATCTATCTATATATTCATCTGTGAGATTAACCATCACAACGCTCATTTAAAAACAACTTTGAAAATAGACCGGGTGGCACCTTTGTGAGAGATCTGTGTTACTTACTTGCCAAGAAAAACAAATTTAAAATCAGCGAGGCGTGCCTTCTTCAGGTTATTCTTTAATCAGTCCATATAAACATTTTCCTTTGGATTTCAGTGCTATCAGTTTTATCTAGAAGAAAGCCAAGGATTTGGTGCGACATAAGTATAGCCCTGAAAATGGTCACCTGCTGTAGGAGTTGATGCTGGTGAGTCCTCGAGAGGCATTGTTGTCCAGCATCGATCAAAATTAGCCGTGCACTCTTTTCCAGCCACATCAGCTGGTTTAAACTTGGGTTGCACTTCTCTTGCCTCCAATTTGGTCCAATTGATTGACTTAAACCATTTATGATTTTTTATCTGCTCATCTCCATTTGGCCCACTGCCTAACCTTGTCGATGGATCCTTTTGCAGCAACTGTAACAAGTAAACAGGAATCAATGTGCAGTCTTCTTTTAATGAATAGAACCATCCAAATAGAATATAGATAAGGTCACTTTTGGAGTAAAGAAGAGCAGTGGTATACAATTTCTCCCAAAAAAGTCACACTCACCAAGGGGCAGTTTGGATTGGTTTATTTGAGCTTACCTATTGGCATAAACAATTGTGAGACTGTCTGGGAGAGCTTATGAAAACAAATTATGATGTATCCATTAGCTATTTTCAACTAGTTTTCATAAGTTCTCTAGGATAGCTTATCAAAACAGCTTGTAGCTTATATGGAAACAGTTCGACTTTATTTTATCTTTTTTATAGAAATAGTTTATACATGAGCACTTGTATGATAAGTGCTTATGCTATGATCACACTTAAATTGTTTATACAAATAGGCCTAAAAAAAGTAATTCAGAAATATACCAACTAATATATGTCAAGGTAGTGAATTAAGAAATACACAATCTGAAACCTTTACAGCTAAAGCTTGTAAAGTATTGTGTGTTGTCTACTTACTCCTTTGAGCAAAGAATGAGCGTCACTGGTAAGGTACGGTGGAAATTTAACTTTCTCTTTAATAATTTTCTCCTGTAGCTTCTTTCTGTTGGTATGTGTAAATGGTGCCTGCCAAATGACACTTAATAATCAGGGAAAAGAATGAACGTCACATAGCAAAAACCCTTTGTATTACAGACAATTCTACCTGGTGCACTTACAGACACACACACAAAAAAAAAAAAAAACTTCCCAATAGCAAAATAAGCAGATTCATCAAGACATCAATTCCAAAACAATAATTAATAAAAAGATTGATTCTCAATAAGCTCCTTATCCAAACTTTCCATTACCATAAAATTAACTACCTTTCCCCTATTGCATAAGCAACTACGTCCGGGACAAGACACCTATAGTTCTCTATTCAAGACTAGATTGGCGGACATATATTAGCAGGATATACGGAGGGTTACTCCTTCACATACGCAGACACACACACAATTGACAAACGAGTAGTACTAAACAATTCAAGAGACGATATTCACGAGTCACGTTCATTCATTACCTTTCCTGTTATCATTTCATACAAGAGAGCACCAACACTCCACCAATCCGCATCCTTGTTATGTCCTTTACCCAGAAGGATTTCCGGAGCCATATATTCAGTAGTCCCACACATTGAGTTAGATCTCTCAGATTCCTCAATCTCTTTCGACATTCCAAAATCAGTTAACATCACCTACACATTTAACAAACAAACATAAGATCAGATTTTTCACCCGATTACCAATAACATTAAACATAATAAATCAAAGGAAATAATTGATATTGTTTACATGGCCATGAGAATCCATGAGTATGTTTTCGGGTTTAAGATCTCGATGCACGATGCCTTTACTGTGAAGATGTGAAACAGCGGATACAATCTCAGCAGTGTAAATCCTTGCCTCATCCTCACTACCCAATGAAAATTAAAATTAAAAAACTTTAATGTGAATTCTAAGAGTATTAAACAAACATTATGAATATGATTAGTAAGAAAACATACCTAAAAATGCCTTGTCGACATAAATGAAAAAAAAGATGGCCACCATTTATAAAGTCCAAAATCAAATATAATTTAGATTTAGTCTGGAAATAAACATAAAGTAAGTTAATTATATATAAAATTGAGAGAATAATTAAAGAGAAAGAGAAAGAGAAAGAGAAAGAGACTTGGAAAGAGTAGCGAAGAGGAACAATGAAAGGATGAAGAACTTTAGTAAGAATATCTCTTTCAGCTTTCATATAATCAACATGATTTTTCTTAATGATGTTGTCTTTTCTCATAACCTTCATCGCGAATATTCCGTTACCGTTTGAAGAACCTGAATCTGCAGTTTTTTTCCTGACCATGAAGACTTTGCCAAAGGCACCTTGTCCTACAACTCTGAGAATTTGGAAATCTGCGGGACCGAATTTGTATTGAAGGGGTTGTTGAATTTCATTTTCTTCTTCTTCTTCGTCGCTGTTGGAAGTGAGTTCGTCGAGGAAGAAGAGGGAGTTGTTGTCGGAGGGTGGAGGAGGGAAGCGAGGGGAGGGACCGACGAAGGAGTGGGACCTACTGTGTATAACTTGTGGGCTGGTGGAAGGAGATGGGTTGGAATCATTGAAGGGACGAGAAGAAGATGAAGATGATGAAATTGGTGGAATGGTGAGGTTGGTGAGATTGGAGGAAGCCATTGCAGACAGAATGTATGGTTTCTTCTTCTGATTGGTTATGTGTTCGAGGGAATGCCAAATTATGCAATAATTGATTATTCACATGCTTAACTTAATTGCATAATTCCAAGATAGGTTTCCAGAATTATTATAATATTTTATGTTAATTGTCATGTTGGTAAAAACAAATTCATGTAAGATTCGAGATTCAAACCCCATACACCACCAAAAAACATTGTCATCTTAGTTTCTTCTTTGTCAATATTCGAATTTTAATTTTAACTCTTCAACTCCTTAAATCTCTTACTCAATCAATTGAATTATTAATTCCTTAATGTATCTTTTACATCAATTAAGCTCAAGTTTTATTCATCACATTCATAATTAAAATTTAACATTGTTGGGAAGTGGGGTTGGAGATTGTTGGTAGATCGGGGAGGGTTGTGGTATAAAGTATTAGGGACAAAATATGGGATGGAGGGGAGGGACGAAGGCGTCGGTGTGGTGGAAGGATATGTGTGGCATTGGTGTGGGGTGGTGATTTCAGCTTGTTTAAGGAAGTGGTGGAGCAGTTACTTGATCACATTAAACTTTATTCCTTGTGGTGGTTGAAGGCTCACAATCCCCCCCAAAAAAAAAATTTAAAAGTTCAATAGTTTTACTTAAATGCTTTTTTTTATTAAGTTTACGTATTCAAATATATTTTTATTAATTATTTTCTTTTACTAATATTATTTTCCAAAGTTCACATGGAGATGTTGACAGTGGGCCACATAAAGTCCAATAGTCTGGTCGAATCTCGCCCAATTTTTAATGAAAATTGCTCTTTAGACATCTGTTCTAGTTGCTCAAAAATCCAACTACCGTTGGTTATACGGCAATTAAGTGTCGTTCGATACTTTTTAAACTGGTCTAATTATTTTTTAAATTGTTTTGATCGATTTAAAAAGTTCTCCAACATTAGCTAGTTATCATTAGGTATTTTCGTCAGTTTAAGTTGTATGTGAGAAACCACCAGTGTATAAAGAGCAATTTTCATTTTTAATCAACGCTAACTGGACTGGGCCAGAAAGCTTGATTGTTATTCAGTTTTCTTTAGCCCAACGTAGATTAAAAATTAAAATTTATGGAAAGTTGCTCAATAGACACCTCAATTTTGCTCCTAATCCATTATTTTTGTGTAATTTTCGACCAGGTTGTAACTCTCAATCAACTTTTTTTCTTCATATAAGTGAGTAATTTTAAAAGGCCTGTTGAACAACCATCAAATATGTGTCGACTCATTCTTGAGATGTTTGGAACGCTTATTGGAATTCGTCTTTTTGCACAAGTACTCAATGTTTGGCAAGAGTTTATTAAAAGTAATTTATAATAGTTCTTTTTTTGAAAGGAATGTTTTTGTAATAGTTTTTAGAACTTACAATATATCCGCAGCCCGTGAAAGAGCTTGTTTTCATATGGTCTCTAGAATAATTTATAAAAAAAAAACAGTTTATATATAGCTTTCATACGATTTCCTAGTATATAATAAAACTATAAAAACAGTTTGATTTCCTCGTATATAAAACTAGAAAAACAGTTTATATTAAAATAGTTTTATTTATAAGTAGTAATAAAATAAAGACAAGTAGTTTCAAAAAAATAAAATAAAATAAAGACAAGTAATTAAATTGATTATCAAAAGCAGTTCCTAAATAATGAGTATGAGATAATAGTCTTGCAATTTTGGGTTTTGACTTGGGTTGATAACTGTGCTCCTCAAACTCAAGTATTATCTATTGTTCCAAATCCCATTATCATAACCACCCCTAATCCAAATCTAGATCCAAGAAAGGTGATTGATTTTCAGGCACCTAAAACACCCTCCATCGATAATTTATTAATGTTGAATGGTAGCTAACTATCGATGATATTTTACTATCGTATTTAAGTTAGATGTATGTGAGCAATTGCTAGATATCTAATTGACATCTCCACCATCAATTTGAGACCATATATCATTAATAATTCATCTTCACCATTGATTTCAGATTGAGCAATCAAAATCAATCATTAGTGCGTCTAATCCAAATCCTCCAAATAATCCCGAAGACCCTAGCCAACTATACGGGCATCTATATATTCCTGTATTATATGATCGATCATTAGTTTCTACACTCCTATACGTAAGTTTTCTAATTTAATTTAGTTTAGTTTTTGCACCGTATCATACCCTCATAGTCGTACGTGTATATATCAACGTCGGCAAACCAATTATTAAGGACGGGTGTGTTAGTGCACCTTAAAAATTGATAACTAAAACAATTAATATAAGATTCTATCTTTTAATTATATGAGCACTATATTCTTTGCAAAAGAATCTTCATTTAGCTCAATGAGCAAGGTATCCCTCCACTAAAGGAACTCAATTAATAATAAATAAAATAAATTATATTATTTACCAATTCTCATTTCTACACACATATCCTATATCTTATGCTTATAAATACTCCTTGCTCCCCTTTTATATATGTTGCACCCAATAACCAACAACAACATGGACTATAGCATAGGAAAGTCCAAGAATGAGGAATCTCTTTGTGAGAAATCAATGAAGGTTGTAGTAAATGTCATAAGGTTATCCTCTTTCTCTATTGCACAAAGGACTCTTGGAGTTGGAGCTTCTACTACTAGAAAACCAAGGAAGGATAAGGATCTTTCATATTCTGATTTTTCTGATAAGGAACCTAAGAAAGAAAAATTGGTTTCTGACAAGCAATTCCCAGCAAGCAGTAGAAGGTCACAACAGCCGCAGAGCCGCGCAAACCCTACATATGTTATCAAGTCAGTTGGAAGCAACCGATCAACTGAGTATTTGATTCATAAAGAGAGACTTCATGATGTTAATCCAAATAAAGAGCTTTGTGTTGATGGTTTGGCTTCTGATTATATTAGTAAGATACGTAACAAGCTCGGACGCAGTTTATAAGCGACGCTGAAGCCTTCTCTTATCTATTTTAAATAAAATTATCTTCTTAATAACATGTGTTAGTATTTCACACATGTTTTCTGCTTTTTTTTTTCTTTCTTTCAGAACGATGCGTGCAATATTGTACGAGATCTTTACTAGTGGATCACTATTTGTTTTCATAAATTTTATGTACTATATATGCATGTGAAATACTAGTTGTTTTGGTTTTCATGAATAGCTGCAGTAAGCATAGTTTATGACTTGGTTCATGCTAAAAAAATGTGATAGTTAATATGGTTGTGTCTTATGAGACCTAATTGAACGTTTTCCTTGATGCTTTATTTAATAGTCCTTGCTGAATAGATAAGTATTAATGTTAGACTAACCCACTTGGGTTGGCCTAGTGGAATTGGCTTGGGATGTGGGAGTGTGCTCCTCCTTAATGTCTCAAGTTCAATTCTCTCCGGTGTCAATTTAGCTGGGCTAGTTTAGCTTCTTCAAAAAAAAAAGTATTAATGTTAGACTATTATATGGGTGATGCTTTTCAACATGTGGGGTTTGTATGAATTAAAATAAAATGATATCATTTGGCATAGAGACTAAATGTTCTATGGAAATAGTTTCTTTAGCCATTGGTTCTTTAGGCTCATGGCTGAATAGATATTTGTTCTTTGGAAAAAAATGAAGAAAACATGGATAGCATAATAAAATCAATGATAGTGTTTGAACGTTGCAAATTTGCAATCTTAATTGTGGTCCAATTTACATATGCGGATATAAAGATATAAAGTGAAAGAAATCGTGAACAAGTGGTTCAAGAATATGGTTGTTAAGCATCTTCATCCAAAGGTACCCCAAGTACCCAACATTAATTGAAGCATCTAGTTTTTAATTAAATATATTTTTATATTTCAATAGATGAGAAATTAAGACATCCAGAGTTAGATCATTATGCAGGAAAAAAAATGTCACAATACTCTGTATCAGCAATTCATTAATTTTAGGTCTAGTTCGGAGGATGCATGTATGTGACCTAAAGATGTGGACCACGGGTAGCATTTGGGCGACATTGTCGTTGGTGACATTGTGACATTGGCCAACCACAATGCCACAAGTGTCTTTCTTCTTTCTCTTTCATAGTATTTTTTTGTTTCTTTGTACACGTGTGACATTGTGGTTGGCCAATGTCACCAATGTCACCAACTATAATGTCACCCAAGTATTATCCGTGGACCACCATAGTAGATGGTTCATCACAATAGAGTCCATTTTTATAATTTTATTTAGATGTGGTCCACTGTTGAATGGAATATCTTTCAGCAGATTGAAAGAAGAAAACAACATGCACCTGACAGGATCTTCCTCTATGGAGGAGGCAATGTGGAGTTGTGAAGGAAACAAGAATGTGTTGAATTGTAATTGAAAACTCTTGTATATAAATTAGTTAGAACTAATGTGTAACTACCTTTTTCCTATTTCTTAGCTAGTTAGTTAAGGCTATAACCATTACTTGTGGTGCAAGTAAGCCACCAACTACTTGTATATATACTTCCTTTATGTGAATAAACAAGTTAAGCCTTTTTCCTCATATTTCAATCCTCTTCAATATTCTCTCTTTTCACAATTCTTCCTTGTTTTCACAAAGCCAAAATTAATTTGTTCACAAACAGAATGGGGTTTAGCGAGCTTTGGAGAAATTGGATGCACTCCTACATCTTGGGAATGTAACCCCCTAATTTCCTTCCAAAAATTCCGTCATAATTTAACTTTTGTCATATAGTGGTGATGTTCGATGTTGAATTTGGTTTGGTCTATCAACAATATAGTTGTAAATCTGTCTGTAATTTGCTTTCAAATGACATAAAGAACATCTTATTTGAAAAAGTATAACTTAAGATGTGATATTTTCTTTTTGAACATTGTTAAAAATATTGCATTGTTTGCTCTTGCATATGACTTATCCAATTAATGTCTATCTTTGTCAAGAAATATTAAAATTAAGTTTCGATGTGTCTTCATGAGACTTGCAGCCACCATTTCAAATGACATTTGTTTCATTTTAAAGAACATTGACAAGTCAAAATATGACATAATCTTTGCATTGTCTTCGATGGCTTTGTATAATCTTTCATTATTAGATTATTAAATCTTATCACATTTCATTCAATTTAATAGTGAGACTTATTAATCCAATGATAAAAACAACTTTGTGCATGGTGCAAGACATATAACCCTTGTGTGCCGTAGATTTGACCTGTGTTCAATATAACTTTTTATAACATCTTTAATCTTACTCCAAGTCAATTTTTATATACAAAAATAAATTAGTTACAAATCGAGCTAGCTCATGAACATAACAATTCATAGATAAAGTTCAACTCATTTATTTGAAGTACTAGATTGTAGCTCAAGTTTTACTCTGATTAATGAATCATGAAGCAAAGTTCAATGAAGTAATTATCGAATCGAGTGTCGAACAATTTTAAATTGTTTCAATTTATTTATTGTCAACCCTACTCAACTACAATTCACACAATATCTCTTCCCTCAAAAAAAAAAAAAATTCACACAATATCTCTGATAGACACATAAATTAACAAAATGGAGATTATCTTTTTTTTTAAAGATATGTTTGGATGAAGTATTTCACATGGATGAGAGGGAAGGGCTTTTTTTTATTTTCAAAAGTATGGAAACTATGAAATGTTTTAAAAAATGATTTAAGTTTGATTAAAATGTTACAAGATCATCTATCTTGTAATTCTTTCAATTTTTTAAAATCTAAATCCTATATATCAATGTATAGATTTACTCCTTCGAAACTCTCCCCTCCAAAGTCTTTCAATATCCAAACATACCGTAGAGGAAGAAAGAACTTGGTTATTATGCTTTTGGTCATTGGTGTATAAAACACGTATTTTAAAATTGGTGACAATGATATTATTATTTTTGACACAAGAAAAATTACGCTATAATATAATTGGCATCTTCACTACAATATAAACACATGAAGGAAAAGGTACAGAAGACCTTATGCTGTATTTTCTTTCTTGATTTGTATAGCACTGAATTCAATTATATCATATGAAGACAAGTACTAAGTATTAGAGATATATTGAAATATGAAAGTGTGTTCCTTTACACGTAGAGTCTATGATCAATATTCTGTATGTACAATTAGTCTTCAACACTGTCAAAAAAAAATAAAAAATTAGTCTTCAATTCTCCTTTGAAGAAAAAACAAGTCTTCAATTCAAACTAAGGGTTGATGCTAACGACAAAAAAATTATGCAACACATTAATCAAATAATTAACGATTCCATGTGTAGCTCGTGCCTAATTAAAAGGTTATCTTCAAAACGAATGTTGGGTTCTCTTTCTCTAGACTTTTTTCCTATGGAATTTATGCGTTTCAAAACAATTGCTTTTGCTAATTAAACGGGAATCAAAGTTTATAATACGTGTGAAACAAATCTTCCACACAATCCCCACCAAAAATATATGAACAAAGCATTACATCAGTATATGATGGTAGCTCATGATCATATCATTTCCTCATAATAGTATTTGAAGCATTCTGCCATATTTGTGCTCTACATGTGTAATTGATTCTTGAGTCACAAAAAGAATTGATGTGTAACTGATTCTTCCATCTCAAACTTCCACATGTATTGAGAAAATTGGGAGAATTTTATGTTTCAATTTGGAAGGCTACTTTTTCTTCTTTTTTTTGATAAAAGGAAGGCCTTTTAAGATTGAGGTTCAATAATTTTTTTATCTATAACAATATATAAAGGGATTAAAGTTAAAATATTGTTTGAAAATAATTATTGTTTTCGGGACAAAGTTTGGGTAGAATTATATACTTAAACTCGTAGCCCATACAAATCAGACATAATTAAGTGAATTTCTTGCGTGTCCTAATTTTTTGAATTCCGAAAGCTAAAACATGGATGATTCTAAACGTTTTTTACACAATCAGAATCTAAAATACGAAATGCAATATGATGTTCGAGAATTATGGAGGGTATTATAAGAAATCTCCCATAATTAATGGGCCTTGTATGTAACTTTAGAATTATCAGGAATTTGTAGGGGTAAAGGTATGATTGTAGGGGTGTAGGGTAAAATCTTGGAATTCTGCTCTTTACCCAACATAAATTGCTTGCTCCCAACTGAAAAGATCATATTGCCCCTGCGTGAGTTAACTTACGCTGCGTGAGTTAACTCACGTTAATGTTAAAGTTGAGTGACTTACTCAATACACAACTTTTATTCGAATTAACTTTATTCAAATTTATTTATTCAATACGCAATTTTTATTCGAATTCACGTTGAGTTTAATTAGTCTTTATTCGAATTTATTTAATACGCAACTTTAATTGAATTTATTTAATACACAATTTTATTCAAAACGCAACTTTATTCAAATTTATTCAAGACATTACATTTAAAAGGAATGTAGAAAGAGATCGAACTTTATTACAAGTCATTACATTTAATTATCTCCTTCGTCGCTTAAGTCAATTGGGTTGTCCTTGATAGTCCCTGGGGCACATGCTTTTGGTTGAGGACCAAAATAACAAGTCCTTCCGCTCCTCCTCAATCTGGAATGATTGTACACCGACACCTTCAAATTGTTTTTTTAAGGAACCATCACATTCGACTCTATGCCATGTCATAGTCGATTTTGCTTTCTTCTTATCATTCTCATTTTTCAACTGAACATCACCTTGATTCTGAGACATATCTACAGAATGCAAATATCGGAGAAGGAAGAGGAGGAGAGAGTGAGGAGGAGAGAATCTGAGAAATGGTGAAGGTTGGAAGAGTGTTTATAGGGGAAATGCAAGTCTAGGTTGTATCTAACCATTATGGTGGGTCAAAAACGTGTAAAAAAACGTGGTAAACCATCTGACCACTGTCCAAACCGTCCAAAAAACGTGACAAATATGGTGCAGAAAGGTGCGTGAGTTAACTCACGCCACCAGCCAAAGATCTTCAGATTATTGAGCAGAATTCAAAATCTTCGGATTATTGAGCTCACACTTATCCTAATCTGCCGTGGGCTAGCCTGTATAAACTTTGAAAATTGTTGTTCTGACTTTGAAACTTTCCTAATGACACATGGAAATTTCAAAAAAGCCCTCAGCGGTTGTTAACTGCCGCTGCGTACTTGGTTCAATTTCCAGCAGCTTTCTCCTTCCCTTTTTCCCCACATTTGAACATGTTTTATACATCATAAACAAAATTTTTCACTCTTTTTCATCCAATTGCAAATTCATGAATATAAAATGTACGAAATTATATTTGACATGATAAAAATAAAGTGCAAGAAATAATGTAAAACGTACAAAAGTGTCATAGAAATACGAAACGGTACGAAACATGTCATAATAATACATCATCATCATCATAGTCAAAATGTACCCAAAAAAAGCCTAATCAGAATCAACTCTGCTGCCTACGATGCCTCTGCCCCCTACGCTACCTGGCAATCTGATACGTAAGGGCAAGGCGACCAATACTTCCAATCCGCATCATCTCCTGCACCAGCTCCTCTCTAGTCATCTCGCTGCTCTTGGCCACAACATCATCAGCTATCTGCACAACATCCCTGATGATCGTCAGTGTGTCAGGCAGCTCTCTGCATGCTCCTCCTCTATAATCTGCTCCACGTTCGCTGGCCTGGAAGGAGATCCTTCATCAGGTGGGAGAATACGAGGGTGGGAGACTTTGGCATACCAAGCCATGTAGCCAGGCTCATGATGCCATGCTCTCTGACACCTATGTACCCAATCAGGTTAGAACCACGCAGCGGGGTCTATTAACACAGTAGCCAACATCTCCGTCGGCATCTCAGCGACATCTGATGGATGTCTGGGAACGTCCTGTACAAAGTCAAACTGCCTCTTTACCCACTCAAGCAAATGACGGTACACCCTCTCCTTCCCGCACATCAGCCATCCCGAGTAAGTGCACATAAGCTGAAAAGAGCGCACTTCTCTGTGATCATGATAAGTAAAAAACCTCACATCTTCCACCTCTAAGCGGTAATGGTGCACAACTGTATGCCCTCTGGTAGTATGCCATCTCCCCGCACATGGTCTCTCCGGCTTCCACTTCGTGTTAGACTTCCTTGGGTACGGACCTGGCAAATGCTCCAAAATCCATCCCTGCAACAAATAAATAATACACAAAAAAATATCCGAGTTATACATAAAATAAATATAATACATTATAAAAACTTCACAAAAATATTTAAATAACATCCTAAATAAATGTAGTCGAACTTAGGAAAAAAATAATCTAACATGATGATAAAAATTATAAAATAAATTCATAAATAAATGAAGATAAATATTAAATTATTACCATAAGAAGGGTCACACAACCAACCATCGTTCTGTTATTAAGACGAACAAAATCATCCAAATAATCGTATAGGTAAGCTAACGTCATCCCTCCCCATGACCACTTACCAATCGCCTACAAGTCCGCCATACAATCGAGATATATCAAGTCGATGTGTCTGTTCGTTTTGTTAGTGAACAGCGCACTACCGACGAGATATCGAAGAAAACTCCTCACACACCAACTCCTCCTCTTATCTCTCTCCAGCATCTCCTCCCTCGGTTGTGGGTCCTTCAGCCGTCTAGCCTCTGTCAGGTGCTCCTTATAAATCCGCTTCAGTGTGGGATAACTAATATGGGCACCATACTCAGTCTTTGCCTCAGCACGAACAGCAACATCTGACATGCCCAATAACCTAATCATCAAATCAATCCCACGGTCCCGATCCACTACCGCGTCATGGTCCAGCATGCGGCCTTGAGTAGGAAGGTGGAGGAGATTATACACATTGTCTAAAGTGATCGTCATCTCCCCCACAGGTAGATGAAAACTATTGGTCTCTGTGTGCCACCTCTCGCATAGAGCATGTACCATGGCATGGGTCACAGTCGAAAACCTGGTGTATATCAAATGATGTAAGCCAGACGCCTCCACAGGATCCCAAAACCACCTCAATGTATCCTCTGACTTAGAAAGCTCTCTCACCTTTCTCCCTGCATTTATACACTTGTACTCCCCAACATACCACATCTGAAAATCAAATGAATTAAGACATTGTCACTACAAATTTTAAAGAATTTAAACAGTTACACTAAAAAATTTTATGAATTTAAACACTTACATTATGGTGGTTCACCGAAAGAGGGATCGCCACGTGCCTCGCATAGTCGGACAACAATAGCGTGGTCTAAGGAACTCCAGGAAAGGGAGGCCCTACAACAGGGCATGACGGTATCAACGGAACACGACGACGTCGCCGAGGCTCAGGCACAATATCATCTGCCGTAAGATAATCTGCCTCAACATCATCGTCCTCTGCCACCTCCTCATCCAGTGCCTCCTCCTCGTCCTCTGCCTCCTCTTCCAGCTAATAAAACATAGCCTCCTACTCCATCCAATCATATCCCTCAAATACCTTCACAGCATACCCGACATACTCATGCGCCTGTGTTGGATCAACCACCTGAGAGGAGTAATTCATGTGGCTGTGAACCCGACGTCTCTTCACCTATCCTCAAGTCCCTACGTCTCCGAGGCTTTGGAACATATGGGTTTTCAACCTCCATCTCATTTCGATGGCTATTTGTCATTGCAAGTTTTCTTTTGCGCACCCTACCCTCTCTAATACGCCGCTCCCGGCATCCTCCTCCCCATCCTTGTCTGTACAAAAACAAATTAAAAATAACATAAATACTTGGACAATGTATTTAGGCATTTCCTAAAAACTATATACTTTAACGGTAAAACAACCTAAGGCATGGAACATATTTACATATATTAAATGGAGACCATATATATTACTAACTTTTTTAAATGGAGTCTAAGATTAAGATTAAATGGAGTCTACAATTGGAGGCCATATTTACATATTTACATATATTACTAACTAATTACTAACTATTTTAGCAAGAGAGTTGATAGAGATTTCGCAAGTGATCCAAAATTATCGAAGTAATAAATAAGATCGAATCCACGAGGACCGTGTTAATTTCTACTCAGCAATTTCTTTATCAAAAGGATGTATAAAATTTATATTGATTTCCCTAGGCAGTTGAGTTGGTTTTTTTATAAATAACTATTTAAAACGATAAAAGCTTGGTTCTGGAAATTAAAGAGAAATATGGTCAACACCTTCGAATCCTCCGAAGTTCTCTTATGGTAATTTGCACTCTTAATTCAAGCAATGATTATCTAGTTCAACGATAGATTAAAAAAGTAATTCTATCCAATCTCTTGACCTAGAATTCTCCCCGCAAGTGACAACCCCTTAATCTCTTAAGTGAATTCGAAATCGTTGGAGGTTTTAACAGAACGTTAATCCCTATGTCATAACCTAATAATGATCTATCTCTAGCTTGATTACTTAGGTTAAACTTATTACCTAGGTCAGAGTCAAAAGCCAGGGTTAGTGGTCATTCAATCTCTAAGATCAATTTGCATATTCATAAAGCTAGGGTTAGTAGTCGATGATAAACATACAAAAAGCATTAAACATAAAGTAATATGAATTAAAACTAAACTTTCATTGATATTCAAAGGAG